>OJFV01000116.1_pt1 | contig 40947 bp, 42 predicted proteins | sample 1594391 | NCBI WGS metagenome assembly OJFV01 (sample SAMN05416856, study PRJEB24817) | seawater metagenome | isolation source: Sea water | place: Canada:Atlantic | collected 2013-11
TCATTTCAATTATGAGTATATATAAATGAAAAATACTATTAAAATTCAATGGCTTACAAATGTTATTTTTGTGTAACTCCTTGTTTTACATGCTTTTTACTACTTTCGTACAATAAAACCACAGACATGATCATCAAATTCATGGATATTTCAGTGGCAGGCAGAACCTGCTGAACACTTAATTAGCTAACCAATATTTGGAGCACACAATGAAAAAAGTACTTATATCTCTCGTCGCGTTGACAGCCTTTAATGCAAGCGCTGGTATGGAATCAAGCAGCAAAGTGCGTTTCGCAGGTGACAGCGAATACTCGAGCTTCTGTAAAGCCGTAGTAAATGATGATCTTGGTATGCTTAAGCGCAGCCTACGTAGTAAAGTCGGTCAAGTAGCTGCAAGCTCTAATGATGTTCTTCGCAAGCTTGTATCGGCTGAAGGCATGAAGTGTAACGGTGTTGATTTGATTCAATTCTCAGAACAGCGTGAAGCATCACAAGTTAGTGCTTACCTAAAGACCAAAAACAATGCGTAAGAGGTCGTTTGATACCTCATTCAGCATAGGCAAATAGCCTGCCCAGCAGGCTATTTTAGCTTCTTTTTCTGTTAAAGAGCGCTATACGCTGTACTACATTCCCCTAAGGTTCTACCCTTCTTGCATTAAATTTCCCTGATTGTGTTTTTGACTGTCTATTAGACTGTTTCGTCATCCTAGATGGTGTTCTGTGTTGCTTGTTTTGTGACGCTCTTTTGACAGCTTTCGCTGGTTTAGAAACATAACGGTTTTTACCATTGTTTCTGTCAGTACTTTGATGCTTAACACGCTGATGCTCGCTGCGCTGACTTTTAATCGTACGCTGGGGTTTTGTTCTTAACTGCTCTGTCTTTTGTCTACCTTGTTCAATTTTGTAAGACCGCCCGTTTGCTTGGGATGAACGTTTTGAAAACGTCTCGCCGTTACTTTTTCTACTTTGCTCAAAATGCGCTTTCTTTTTGCTGTCGGCACTCTTTTTGCTAAAGGCATTCTGTTTGTTATGAGCATTCTGCTCTCGCTTGTACTGCCCATGATTGCGGGCGCTTTGTTGGTGCTTCAAGCGCGAGACGACCTTATCCCTATGTATACGATTTTTCTGCATTTCAACGTTACGGCTGGTAACTGTGCGCTTATGGGTACCGTTATAGCCACGATGGTATTTTACTGAGCGTCTATGATGATTATTATGCTGCCATCTGGGGTAATTGCGCACTTTGCTATAGGTATATCTGTGATTCGAACGGCGGTAACGATAGTCGTTATTGATCACCACGTAATTATTGCGCCAATGAAAACCACCGAAGAAGAACCCTGCGCTGATATGAAATCGCGGACTCCAATGAAATCCTGAATGAAAGGTGTAGTGACGAGGCGAGCGCCAAAAAATGGGCTGGTGCACGGTCCACCACCAGTCACCATATACGACGCGAGTGTCATAGTAGGGCACGTAAACGGTTTCACGTTCAACACTATGGATCACTATTTTATCTTGCTCACGCTCGACATTTTGGTATTGGTTGTCTTGCAAATTCCCTTTGGCATACGCCCGGCTGCGCAGTGTTTGCACACTTTCTAACACTTGCTCTTCATTCGCTAAAAATGCATCGCCTAAGTCCTGCAGCCAGTTCAGGTCTTTACTCATACGTTCGAGCAATTCAGTAAAGGGAGTCAGGGCAATGACGCTAGGGTCCCAATCTTGTTGTTCGGCAAGATCCAGAGCTTGTTGTTCAGACAGGTTAGCGTGCTCTTCACGCCAGCGCGCGGCTTGCACCACTTCGAGAGGATACGTTGCTCCAATCAGGATATGGGATAACAAAGAATCTGGATACAAGGCAATAGGCGCCAACATTTGGTCTAATTTTGCTTGATGCAGCTCAACAGGTGGTTCAGCTTGGGTTTCTGCATGGGCCAATTGCAGCGCGACGCTAATCAACAGGCTTATGGCAGCCAAATAAATGATGATGTACTTAGTGTTTCTGCCCATAGGACACCTCAGTTGTTTTACCTTTACACGATAGGTAAAGGTTATACGGTGACTGTAGTGTGGGCGGTTAAGGCTTAATCTAAACTGAATCGAGGCTTAAGTGAGTTATTTATGTCTCGTTGGGGAAGCTAAGGCCGCGAACACGGCCTAACTTAAATGATTATTTAAGTAGATGTGGGTCAAACTCATGGCCCAATTTTTCCGTTTTAGTGCGAATATAATGGCGGTTGTCATCTGTAATGCCGTGGTCAATTGGCGTGCGGCTAACCACTTCAATGCCCATCGCTTCTAGCGCTCGACGCTTTTTAGGATTATTGGTCATCAAATTCACGCGTTGCACATTTAAAGTATCAAGCATTAACTTACACATATCGTATTCTCGCAAGTCAGCGTCGAACCCTAGATGCTCATTTGCTTCAACCGTATCTAAGCCTTGGTCTTGCAAATTATACGCTCGAATTTTATTTAACAAGCCAATGCCACGTCCTTCTTGGCGTAAATAAAGCAGCACACCTTTGCCTTGTTCTACAATATTTTGTAGCGCCTTTTCTAACTGTGCGCCGCAGTCACATCGGGTACTGAATAACGCGTCTCCGGTTAAGCATTCAGAATGAATTCTCATGGGTATCACATCACCAGATTGCCATTGTCCGAAAGTTAAGGCGACATGTTCTTGTTCGGTTGCGGTTTCAACGAACCCGTGTATGGTGAACTGGCCCCAGCGCGTGGGAAGAGAGGCTGAGCTCACGAATTCGTACTTCTGAAGTTGTTTCATAATTTTGCTTGCTGACTTGTAAAAGTTATTTAAAGGGCTGTCACACTGGATGAAAATATGGGTGCGGAATATTTAAATACAAGTGTCTCTACGGCCCCGCTTCTGAATTAAAGACACTGTTTTGGTCTGTCATTGTGCTTAGCGAGATGGGTTTATTCACGCCAAAGCCTTGAACAAAATCAACGCCAATTTTACCTAATTCCACCATGATCTCTTTTGACTCTACATATTCTGCTACGGTTTGTATTTTCATCGCACTGGCGATGTCTTTGATGGAAGTGACCATAGCCATATCGACGGGATCAATAAGAATATTTTTAACGAATTCGCCGTCAATTTTAACTTGGTCCACGGGCAGATTTTTTAGATAATTGTATGATGAAAAGCCGCTGCCAAAGTCATCTAGAGCGAACGTACAGCCAAGCGCTTTAAATGTATCAATAAACTCAATAGTTTCGTCGAGTTTTAAGATAGCCATGCTTTCTGTTATCTCGAAACAGATCTTATTGTGAGGCACTTGGTATTTTTCAAACGCGCTCAAAATAAACAGTTTAAGATCCTGCTCACCCAGTGAATGGCCACTTAAGTTGATATTACAACGCATAAGATCTGCCTTGTGCTGCGGGTTTTGTGCTAACCAGGCAAAATAAGTGTCGATAACCCAACGGTCAATTTTGGCACTGAGGTTATAGCGCTCGGCTGCAGGTAAGAATTCACTGGGTAGTATGCGCTGGTCATGTTCATCCACTAAACGCAACAATATTTCGTAGTGATGCCCCTTAGCAATAGATGTCATCGGCATATACGTTTGGCAATGAAGTTCAAAACCGTTGTGACTCAGTGCGTGTTGTATACGGGGTAGCCAACTCAACTGAGATTCGTATTTGGCAATTTGCTTGTCTGTTGAGGAGTAAGTGTGAAGTCGGTTCCTGCCATGTTTTTTCGCCATATAGCAGGCTGAATCGGCCATACTGAGCAGCTGCTCTGAGCTTGATATTGTGTCATTCCATGGTACTTGGCCAATGCTGACCCCAAGGGTCAAAGGGCGTTCTTCCCATGTAAACTCATGTGCTTGTACGGCATTTAATAGTTTATTGGCCAGCATAAAACTGTTCTGGGCATTATTGCCAACCAGCAAAATACCAAACTCATCTCCGCCTAAGCGACCTATTATGCCGTCATCGCTGACAATCTTTTTCATTAACTGCGAAAACTGCCTAAGTACAGCATCGCCGGCTTTATGGCCATGAGTATCATTGATCGCTTTAAACTGATCTATGTTTACGTGCAATAAGGTCAACTCTTCTTGCTGCTGTTTAGCGAAGAGGATCGCTTCATGTAGGTGTTTCTCGAATGCTTGGCGTTGATAAAAGCCAGTTAGCGTATCGTGGCTGGCCATGTACTCAATACTTTGGTGGTCAGACTTTCGCGCGCTAATGTCTACTACTGAGCCACAAATTAGTTTTTCACCAGTGTCGCCATTTTTGCTCAATTGAGCAGACACAGATAACCAAAGATCCTGATTCTGCCGTGTTTTACCGCGTAACTCTCTACTTAACGTAGTTTGGTTTTTATGGAGTTCACCTAGCAGCAGCTCCCGTTCATTTGGCTCTGCATACAAAGTGGACATCGTGGGCAAGTGTGCTTTCATTTGCGCCACGTCTTCATAGCCAAATATCTTCGCCATGGCTAGATTAGCCCGTAACAATTGACCATCGAGGCTGGAGATAAAGCGCCCTTCTGGTGCTTCTTCAAACATATCGACGAATTGTTGTAAGGCGCGAATAGAAGTTTGTTGCTCGTTGTAATGCCTAAATGCGTTGACTTTTTCGTGGGCGGCGATGGCAACAGCAATCAATACAATACCGATAATGATTAACGTGCTAAGGGTGAGTGATAATTGTTCGGGAAAAGCCACCCAGTTTAGATAAAGTCCAATGTGTGCCACCGTAGTCAGGCTGATAAGCGTTAAACCCAAAGCAAACACGCGATTACTGATGGTGTGTCCTTTGTAACGATAAAATATGGCTAACACGGCGATAACCACAATGGATGATATAGAAGCGCCAGATACCAATAAAATTTGTTGGTAGCTATTGAGTACAAACGCCGAAGCAGCACTTAGCCAACCCATGGCATATAGGAAATAGCGGTAGTAGGTAGGCAGTGGACGAAATATAGTGAAGGTTATTTTCGCTAATGAAAACAGCAACAGGGCACACAAAATAGTGCTTAGTTTGTCTATGTATTGATTAAAACCAGTGACATGACTCACCACACCTTGGCTATTTAAAAACAGCAGTAAATACGCTGTACTGGCCACCGAAAACCAAAAGCGCACCGGGCTGCGCAATAACGTATAGGTGACCAAAAAGTACAGCACCATCATGGTCAATGCGCCGCTGAACAAGGAAAAAATCGTGCTGTTTCGTTGTTCTTTTTGAATCAGTGCTGACTCTGATTTCACATCAAAAGCGAACACCAGTGGGCCTTCATCGCGGATCTTAATATAGATGTTTCGCGGCTGAGCATAAGGAATATCTACCGGAACCACGAATAACCTATGCTCAAAAGGGCGGTTATCATGAGGCCGTGTTGTACCTAGGCGGTATGAGTTAATGATCCTGTCTCTTTCATCTAACACGTAGATATCCAGCGCGTCGATACGTGGATTATCAATACTGATAAAAAAAGGTTGATGATTACTATCGGTGCTCAGGGTCACTCTGCCCCAAAGGCTTTGATTTTTATTCAGAGGTTGTGGAGAGAAGGTATCACGCCAAGTTTTCAGTTCCTGCACATCAGATAGCTGCACTTTATTATCGGCTACAAGCCAATGGCTAGAGGTGATTAAATTCACAGAAGGCGTTGAGTCATTAATATTAACGCTGGTTTGCGTAGTTTGCGCCTTAAGCACCAGCCCAAGTTGCATGATAAGCAGCAACATAAGGCACAGCAAGGGAGTAAAATAAGATGAGCGGCGCATTTTCACAGTCTAAGAAACCAGAGCAAAGTTGGCTGCAGACACGGTGTGCAACCTCGAGTTGTAATATGAAGCGTAGCCTAACATCGGATATTCCCTTTCAACAAAGAGTTTATACTTATACATAGGGATTAACTGCTGCATGATATTTCCATGTGCTTACCCCAGTCAGGTGGCGGTTTTGCAAATTCGGCATACTCAGGCTTGCCATCAAATGGGTGTTGTAGCACCTGTAATAACCTTCTAAAACGTGAAAAATCTCCGTCTTGTGCCGCATCAATTGCCAGTTGTGCTTGGTAGTTACGCAGTACGTATTCGGGATTAATATTGCGCATGTTTGCTTGGCGTTCTTGCCTCTTCACATTTTGAGTAATGAGTGCTTGTTGATAATGTTCTAACCACATTTTAGCCGTGTCTCGTTGCATGAAGTGATCAACAAGTGGCTGGTTTTCACCGTGTTCATCAATTTCACACAATAATCGAAAGCTAATATGGTAATCACGTTTGTCTTGAGAAATTAAGTCGAGCCAACGGTTCACTAGTTCAGCGGTGTTTTGAGTATTTTCGTACAGGCCAAGCTTCTGGCGCATAAGTTGTGAAAATTCAGCCATTAATTTTGGTTCATATTGACTTAGTGCCCCCTTGATTTGCTCGACATTCAAGTATGGGGTGAATGCGTGAGCAAGGGCATTTAAGTTCCACAAACCAACGCCAGGTTGTTGCTCAAATGCATATCGCCCTTGATGATCAGAATGGTTACAGACAAATTTAGGGTCAAAATCATCTAAAAAAGCATAAGGGCCAAAATCGAAGGTGATCCCGTGAATCGACATATTGTCAGTATTCATTACGCCATGGTTAAAACCGTACGCTTGCCATTTTGCAATTAGGGTGGCGGTATCCGTAACTACTTTTTCTAGCATGGCTAAATGGGGTGATTCACTGTGCAAACATGCAGAAAAATGATGCTCAAAGCAGTAGTCAAATAACCGCTTGAGTTTGTCCCGTTCACCGTTGTAATAAAAGTACTCAAAATGGCCGAAACGAATATGACTCTGGCTAACTCGGATCATCATAGCGGCTTTTTCTTGTTTTTCTCGGTACACAGGCTCGTCACTGGTAATTAAACAGAGTGCCCTTGAGGTAGGAATACCCATATGATGCAATGCTTCACTTGCAAGGTATTCACGTAGTGTTGAGCGCAATACAGCTCGCCCGTCCGCGAAGCGTGAATAGGGCGTAGGGCCAGCGCCTTTAAGATGCAAATCCCATGACTTTCCGAATTTGTCTTTTGCTTCCCCAAGCAATAAACCACGCCCATCACCTAAGTCCGGATTCCATCCGCCAAATTGATGACCACCGTACTTTTGTGCAAAAGAATGTGTCGTAAATGAACTTGTATTGCCAAAAAGCATCGACATTATGCTAGATTGCGTAAACCATGATGCTGGTAGTTGCAGTGCGTCGCGTAAGGTGTGGTTAACCTCAACAAGTTGAGGGTTTGCCACACGTAAAGGCTTAGTTAAGGCGCCTAAATCACCTAAATGCGTTGCATATGAATGATCTAAATTCATTGTCTGCCTCTATTTTATTACTCGTAGAATGGTTTACGTAAACCGACGTTATCTTAAGGACCAATTATGAATCTAATCTCAAAAGCATGTTTTGTGGCGAGTCTTTCAACAATCGCCATGTTATCAACTAACGTTTTCGCTGGCGACATTGCGGCGGGTAAATCTAAATCAGCAACCTGCATGGCATGTCACGGTGCTAATGGAATTTCACAAATTCCTATGTATCCAAACTTGGCTGGCCAGAAAGAACAATACTTGGCAATCCAGTTAAAGGCGTTTCGTGCAGGTGAGCGTAAAAATATGGTAATGGCACCTATGGTTGCAGGCTTGAGTGATGCTGACATAGAAAATTTAGCCGCATATTACGCGAGTTTAGATCCGTCAGGAAAATAAGCCTACTCTGCACACATCAATGCGTAAATACCCTAAAGGCTGAAGATAACTTCAGCCTTTTTGCATTAATAGAGACATATTAATATTTTTGATGAGCCAGTTTGCGACTTTGCGCGTAAGTTACTCTCAATCAGATATATTTAAAAAAAGGTACCTCATGCTCACACTTCATCATCTTAATAATTCTCGCTCTCAACGCATTTTATGGATGCTAGAAGAGTTGGGTGTGGAATATGACATTCAGCGTTATCAAAGAGATAGTCAAACCAATTTGGCGCCTGAGTCTTTAAAGAAGGTGCACCAGTTGGGTAAGTCACCTGTTATCACAGATGGTGAAGTGACTGTGGCAGAGTCAGGGGCGATTATCGATTATTTAGCGCGTAAATACAGTGATAAAGCCTTGATACCTGAGCCCGGCACAGAAGCGTACCGTCAATACACCTATTGGCTACATTTCGCCGAAGGAACCCTGATGCCTCCCATGGTTGCCAAGCTGGTGTTCGATAAAGTCAGACAAAACGCTAAACCATTTTTTGTTAAAATCATCGCCAATAAAATTGCCGACAAAGTTATGGACGGATACTACGGCGTGAACTTGGTCGCTAACCTTAAGTTTGTTGAACAATATTTAGCGGATAACGAGTGGTTCGCTGGTGATGGGTTATCTGGGGCGGATATACAGATGAGCTTTCCGCTAGAAGCGATGGCGTCACGCAATGTGGCAGGTGATTACCCAAATATTGCGGCGTTCGTAAAACGTATCCATGCACGTCCGGCTTATCAGCAAGGTTTGTCTCGCGGCGGACAGTACGACTACGCGTAAATGTTATCATTTTTTAATGGGGGAAAGATTAGAAGGGCTATCTGGGACGGTCTTGTTGGCGAGGCTGAGTCATTAGCTCTAGTTGAGTAGCCCATTAGACAAGGGCTATTCTTCTGAGTCGATATCGATTCCCATTTCTTGCATGATGCGCAGTGCATCGCTAGGAATACGATTGTCATTATCTTTTTGCAAATCGTTGTCATTCGGCAATGGCTGCCCAGTGAAGGCATGTAAAAATGCTTCACACAATAACTCCGAGTTCGTTGCATGACGCAGGTTATTCACCTGGCGACGTGTACGTTCATCCGTTAACACCTTGAGCACTTTTAATGGAATAGAGACGGTGACTTTTTTCACTTGCTCGCTCTTTTTCCCATGCTCGGCGTAGGGATGAATGTATTTCCCGTTCCATTTTGTCGTTTTAGCCATCGTTTACTCGCTTTTTTCTTTCTTATAAGGGGAAATTCTAACCATAAACGAATAAAGGTCAACGATAGACTGCTAAACATCTTGACGGCTTTACGTACAAAGTTTAGTTTAGACGTCTAAACGTCCAGATAATCACGGAGCTTTTAATGGTCTCTTATGCACAAGGTATCGATGCCCTCAACCAGTCACTGTCAGAAGTGAAAGGGATCAATGTATCATTTGAATTTTTTCCACCTAAAACCGAAACGATGGAAAAGACACTATGGAAATCGGTGGAGCGCTTAGCGCCCTTAAAGCCCAAATATATGTCTGTGACTTACGGTGCGAATAGTGGTGAGCGTGATCGTACCCACGAAATCGTAAAACGTATTCAAAGTGAAACAGGCATTGCCGCTGCACCGCACTTAACATGCGTAGATGCTAGCCGTGACGAATTAAAGCAAATCGCCAAAGATTACTGGGGCAGTGGCATCCGTAAAATTGTAGCTTTACGTGGAGACTTACCCGAAGGCTATACCGAGCATGTATCTTATGCATCTGATTTAGTGGCATTACTGCGCGATGTTGCTGATTTCGACATCGCCGTTGCCGCATACCCAGAGAAACACCCAGAGGCGCCAAACAGCCAATTCGACTTATTAAACCTGAAACGCAAAGCCGAAGCGGGTGCGAACCAAGCAATTAGTCAGTTCTTTTTCGATGCTGAAGTGTTTTTACGTTTTAGGGACAGGGCAGCAGCCGCGGGTATTGATATGGATATCGTACCGGGTATTTTGCCTGTGACGAACTATCAAACCCTGCAGCGTTTTGCTGGCTTTACCAATGTACACGTACCAAATTGGCTGCATAAAATGTATGACGGCCTAGATAAGGACGACCAAACTACTCGTAACTTAATGGGCGCTAGCATTGCGATGGACATGGTCAAAGTCTTAGCAAAAGAAGGCATTCGTGATTTTCATTTCTACACACTGAATCGCTGTGAATTGAGTTATGCTATTTGCCATATGTTAGGTGTTAGAGCAGACTAAGAGGATTGAATTCTCAGCCTGTAGTAAAGGAAAAGTATGGAGTCCAAGGTTATTTTGTCGGATGTATTAAGGGGCTGGTTACCTAAAGCGAATATTTTTGTTCGTATGTTTGTAAGCCATTGCCAACGAGATGGGATCACCGTGTCCGCTGGGCATTTAGCCTATGTGTCCTTGTTATCTTTGGTGCCGTTTATCATGGTGTTCTTCACTATATTGTCGGCCTTTCCTGCTTTTTCTGAGGTGCGCGGTGATATAGAAGCGCTGATCTTCGGTAATTTCATTCCTACTTCTGGTGATCAAATCCAAGGTTACGTCGCCGAGTTCGTGGGTAACGCATCAAAAATGGGCGCGATAGGGATTTTATCTTTGGTGGTGGTTGCCTTATTGCTTATCTCGAACATAGATAAAACCTTGAACCGTATTTGGCAAGCAAAAAGCGAGCGGCCCATCATTTTTACGTTTGCGATTTATTGGATGATCCTCACCTTAGGGCCTTTACTAATTGGTTTAAGCGTGATCATGAGCTCTTATTTGGTTGCTTTTGCTAATTCGGCTGAAGCCTATACCTTGGGCGCCACAACGGCCATGCTCAAAATTGTGCCTTTTATCGCGTCTGTCTGCGCTTTCTTTATTCTGTATATGATTGTACCGAATAAGCGGATTAACCCTCGCCATGCCCTCGTCGGTGCGTTTATGGGGGCGCTGCTGTTTGAGCTATCGAAGAAAGGTTTCTCGTTTTACATTACGCACTTCCCGTCTTACCAAATGATTTACGGCGCGATGGCCGTTATTCCTATTTTATTCGTTTGGGTGTACTTGTCGTGGATAGTGGTGTTGCTTGGGGCTGAATTAACCCACGTGATTGAAGTGTTTTTTCATGAAGAATCACAAGAGAATTTTACGCAGGTCGATGAGGATGAGTCCCAATCGCCTGCGTAGGGTTAAATGCTAGTTAATCTCGCATACTGGAGATAAACGCATTTGATTCTTTGATGGCGTTATTCATTTCAGCAATAAGCTGATTGATGTCATTCTTAACACCGTTAAACTCACTTTGTAAGGCACCGATTGCAGTCGCATTCAAGTTATGTTTTAGATACAGCACGTTGTCTTGTAGTGCAGATAAAACAGGATCCATTTTTGCCTCTGCTTTACGCATGCTTTTAACTAGGCTGGCATAGCGGCGCTGGGTATCTTTAAGTTTGCTCGCACTTTCACGGCGTAAACCGTCATTGGTATATTTATCTAATTCAGTTTCCCACTCATCAAATAACGCATCAGCTACGCTTTCTACTTTATTAATGCGCTTGGTCACTTCTGCTGCTGCTTGGTTACTTTCTTCGTACTGGTCTTTTAACTCTTCGTATACGTCTTGCAGTTCACCGCCGTCGTAATTCATCAAATGGGTAAATTGTTCTAGTGCATCGCTAAATTGTTGTTGGGCGTCTTCCTGCGATTCCTTCGCATCTTCAACACGATCAACCATGATATCGCGCTTTTCAACCCCGACTTTTTCCCAGGCTGCATAATAGGCGCTCTGGCAACCTGTTAGCAGGGTGAATAAAAATACTGTTGGTATTATTTTCTTCATGAAAACCTCTTTAGTGTTAATTAACCACGATATTTAGCGGCATCAATAATCGACCATACTTGGAAGATGAAGCCGAACACTGCCATAAAAAACAGAATACCTGTGGCTGCTAGGGCGTAGTTAGTCCATACCAGAACGAAAAATATGATTGCTGCTAGTATCCGTCCTTGAACTAATTGCCCCAATCCTGGAAAAAATAAGTTACATATCGCTGCAATTACATTTCCACCTGAACCTTGTCCTGCCATTTGTTGCCCCTAAGTTATTAATTCATTATTGTGGATACACTTTAACAAACTACTGTAATCGGTTGGAAGAAATAATGTCAAAGTGGCTGCCTATATGAGTGAACTCTATCCTACAATTAAACCGTTTTTCAGCGAGATGCTAGCGGTTAGCGACGATCATTCGTTATATCTTGAGCAAAGTGGTAACCCAAAAGGAATACCTGTGCTGTTTTTACACGGGGGGCCAGGGGCAGGGCTGTTCGCCAATTATCGTCGTTTCTTCGATCCTGACAAATATTGGATTATTGGGTTTGACCAAAGGGGGAGCGGGCAATCCACCCCATTCGGTAGCATCAAGAATAATACTACCCAAGATTTACTGAGTGATATTACCCAGATAAGAAAGCATTTAGGTGTCCAGCAGTGGGTATTATTTGGCGGCTCTTGGGGGGCAACATTGGCGCTACTTGCTGCCATTGAGCATCCTGAAACGGTTAAAGGACTCATCTTAAGAGGCAGTTTTTTAGCGCGAGAAGAAGATTTTGATTGGTACTTAGACGAGAAAGGCGGAGCTGCCCAGCTATTCCCTGACTACTATCAAGAGTTCATCCACCCCGTGGCAGATAAGTCTCATACGACGTCGTTAGTTGATGCTTACTATGATTTGTTTACTGGCAGCGATGAAGTGCACAAAATGGCAGCCATTAAAGCATGGTGTTTGTGGGAAGCCAGGATCAGCAAGTTGCACTGTAAATTACATGAAGATGAGTTGGTCCCGGATGTACACAGGGGGATTAGTTTGGCCATTTTAGAGTGTCATTACATAAAGCACCTTTGCTTTATTGAGCCAAATTATATATTGAAAAATATTCATAAAATCAGTCATATACCGGCAACGCTCATTCATGGTCGCTATGATTGTGTGTGCAAAATACAAGGTGCCTATTTACTTAACGAAGCTTGGTCTACGAGTCAGCTCACCATAGTGCCCGAGTCTGGCCACAGCGCCAATGAGCCCAAAATTACAGCAGCTCTTTGTTTGGCTGCGACCGCGATGGCTGATTTTATAAAGGAGCAAGAATGATTGGTTTGATTCAGCGAGTCAGCGAAGCCAGTGTCTGCGTTGGCAATGAGGTCATTGGGGAGATTAATCAAGGGATTTTGTTGTTGCTTGGTGTGGAAAAAGACGACAACGAGGAAAAAGCCAAAAAACTGTTTCAGCGGGTGCTGAATTACCGAATTTTTAGCGATCAAGACGGTAAAATGAACCTGAATCTTCAGCAAGTCGGTGGCGAATTACTTGTGGTCTCTCAGTTCACTTTGGTGGCGCAGACAAACAAAGGAAATCGGCCTGGATTTTCTCAAGGGGCGTCGCCAGAATTGGGCGAGTCTTTGTACAACTATTTTGTTGAATTAGGGAGAAGCAGTGAAATACTCTGCGAATCAGGTAAATTTGGTGCAGATATGCAAGTTAGATTAGTCAATGATGGCCCTGTGACGTTCTCCTTAAACGTCTGATTTGCTACCAAGCAATGAATAATATCTAATGGTGGACTGGCTGATATAATTTGGCCTAAGGTTATCGATATCTCCATAAGGATAAATGCATAATAATGTATAAGATTGAAACCCCAGAAACAGATGCAGAGTTTGAAGCATATTTTGAATTTCGCTGGTTAATGCTGCGAAAGCCTTGGAATTATCCTCAAGGCTCTGAAAAAGACGAATATGAGCAAGTCAGTGAACATCGCATGATCCGTAATAATAAAGGGGAAGTGATCGCTATTGGCCGTATACACATGAACAGCGCTGAGGAAGCTCAGGTTCGCCATATAGCTGTCGCCAATGATGCGCAGGGGCGTGGCTTAGCCAAAATGATCATGTCTTCACTTGAAGCCGTAGCGCGACAAGAAGGCGCCGTTCGCATCGTCACAAATAGCCGAGAGCTTTCCACTCCGTTTTTCGAGAGTTGTGGCTTTGAAGTGGAAAAAGAAGCTTCGACTGAATTAGGGAAATTAAAACGCCAACAAATGGTTAAGCGTCTGTTGGCCCATAACACGATTTTGTTGCACCCAAAATGGTGTAAAGAGTTACAGGATACATGGCACGATACCATCCCTATTAGTGAACAAATGGGGATCAAGTTGTATCAATACTCTGGTAAGACTTTAGAGAACCGAGCTTCGCTAAATAAAAATATCAATTTGCATGGGACTATGTTTGCCGGCAGTATTTTTTCCTTGGCGACTCTGACCGGCTGGGGCATGATTTTTTTGCAATTGAAGGAGAAGAATCTTGTTGGGGAAATAGTGTTAGGGGACGGTAATATTCACTATCACAAACCCATCACTATGCAGCCAAGAGCCTTATGTCACATTGAAAGTCTAAGCGGTAAGTTCGAGCCATTAGCGAAAGACAAGAAATGCCAAATTAAATTACAGGTCGATATTCTTGATGGCGATACTGCTGTTGCCGAGTTCAAGGGAGTGTATTGGATTTTACCCCCTAAGGCTGAAGAACAAGACGCTCAAAGCGAGTAATTTTTAATAAATAAGCAGTGATTATTTTTCAGGCAATAAAAAAGCGCGTTTAAAACGCGCTTTTTTTGTGTTCGAATTACTCAGTTATGCCATAGCACTCTGTAACTTTTTCATAGCGTTCTTTTCGATTTGACGAACACGCTCTGCAGATACTTGGTACTTATCTGCTAAGTCTTGTAGCGTCGTTTTGTCGTCGCTTAACCAGCGCGTTTGAATGATATGCTGACTACGCTCATCAAGGGTTTTAATCGCTGAATACAGCTTCTGTGAAGCTGTAGCATCCCAATCTGCATTAACAACGTCAGTTTCAACATCTGCGCTTTTGTCTTCTAAGAACTGTACCGGCGCGAAACTCCCGCTTTCATCATCATCTGCAGATAAATCAAAAGCTTGGTCATGACTGCTCATACGAGCTTCCATTTGTAATACTTCTTTTTCGCTCACTCCCAAGTCACTTGCAACCTTCTGCACTTCTGCATGAGTGAACCAACCTAAACGCTTTTTATTCTTGCGCAGGTTAAAGAACAACTTACGTTGTGCCTTGGTTGTTGCGACTTTCACTATGCGCCAGTTACGCAGCACAAATTCGTGAATTTCGGCTTTAATCCAATGTACAGCGAACGATACCAACCTAACACCTACCGTAGGGTCAAAGCGCCTTACCGCTTTCATTAGGCCGATATTACCTTCTTGAATCAAATCAGCTTGAGGAAGTCCGTACCCAGAATAAGATTTTGCGATATGCACAACGAAACGAAGGTGTGACATGATTAGCTTTCTTGCTGCTAATAAATCGTCTTCCTGTTGTAAACGTTCTGCTAGACCACGTTCTTCTTCGGCTGTAAGCATATTAATGCTGCTAACAGCTTGCACGTATGTTTCTATGCTACCGGTCTGTGGAACGGTTAATGTTAGTGCACGCATATCTGTTGTCATAATCACCTCGTGTAACATTGTGTTCTTGGAACCATGCAATGACTTTGCCAACCAAGAACCGCATTGAGTTCTACATTTGCTGTAATAGACCACTCAAACGCGAAAAAATTTCATGTAGCGGCTGATCTATCAACAAGATATTATACAAATATAAGCTCTAGTTGATCGAGATCAATTGAAAAGTTATTAAAGCGCTACTTTTTGGGGGTTGCTCGAATAGTATGAACAACGAATGATGCCACCATAATAACAGTTACCATTGTACGCAAGTACTATCTTCGCAATATTAATATTCTATTACATATGTCGGAAGTGCATCACATTTGATAAGCGGAATTGATCTTATTTGTTTTATGGATGTAAAAACAGCGCTTTGTCTTATTTACAAGGTTTAAATTTGTCTGTTAGTCTGACTTGGTTCAAAAAAACGACGATAGTACATTTATGTACTAAAAATTTATTTGCAGCGCTTCCCGTGCGTTGTGTCTTTAGGCCTAATAACCTTACTCAAATGATTTCATAGGGATGTAAATGTTCGCCTTTATCGCTCGCCAGCCTATTTTAGATCGCCAACGTGATGTGTTTGCCTACGAATTACTTTTTCGTGATGGTAAGAACAATTGCTATCCAGATACGGCAAGAGACGAACGCACCGAAAAACTGATTGCGAAGCATTATCTTACCCTCGGACTAGACGAAATCTCGTGCAATAAAAAATCTTTTATTAACTTTCAAAAAGAAACCTTAATTAATGGATTACCTGCTGTTTTAGATCCGTCTAACGTCATCGTTGAATTATCTGATGCTAACTTGCCACATGACACCTTGCTAGGGGTCTGCCAGCAAGTGAAGAATAGCGGATTTACTATCGCTTTGGACGATCATAACTTAGACCCTAAATGGAATGATTTTCTGCCATTTGTTGACATCGTTAAAGTGAATGTGATGCAAAGCGATTACGATGGTGTGGCGAAAAGTATGCCTAGGTTATTAGATGCCAATGTAAAATTGGTGGCTGAACAGATTGATAGCCAGCAAGATTTTGAAATATATCGCGACATGGGGTTTGATTACTTCCAAGGTTACTTTTTTGCTAAACCCGAGGCAATCAAACAACAAAATTTGCCTACCTCAAAATTAACGTTAGTAGAACTCATGGGTGTCAGCTCTAGCGAAACCTTTGATATTGAGCGTGTAAATTCTGTTATCGAGCATGATGTTGGCTTGTCTTATATGTTGTTGCGCTTTGTAAACAACCCTATGGTGAATAAGCGTTACAGGATCACGTCACTGCGCCACGCAATCACCTATATGGGGGAAGTGGAACTTAAGAAGTTCGTGGCCTTGTTAGCACTGGCCAATTTAAATGATGACAAGCCGATTGAGTTGCTGCACTTGTCGCTCGTAAGAGCGAAATTTTGTGATTTAGTTGCCCAAGAAGCGAAAAAAGGGGATAACCCGCCAGTGGGATTTTTAGTCGGTTTGTTCTCTTTACTTGATGCAATACTTGATCAAGATATGGACACACTACTGAATCAGTTACCCATAGATGATGAAGTTAAATTTGCTTTAAGCGGTGGCCAGAACGACCTGTCTATTTATTTAGTTTTGGCCAGGGCGTTTGAAAGTGCGAACTGGTTGAAAGTCATACGGATAGCTGGTTTGTTGAAAATTGACCAGAAACGTCTACACAGTATGTTCAACGAAGCCATTATTTGGGGTAACGGTCTACGTCAGTCTGTATCACCACACTTTCCAGAATCAAGGGCGTAAACGCCTGCCTGAATAAACATTGCCATTAAAGTTTGCTTGGCAGCCAAACTTTAGTGCGTCTTTCACGACACGACGTACTACATTACTTTGGCTCAATGGCACTTACATGTCGTTTTACTGAAATCATCGAACCAACCAGCCCTAGGAACACAGAAGTTGACAGCATAATAAGTAAGGTGCTGAAGTCGACACCAGTAATATTGAATTGCTTTTGATAAAGGGCGCTCACAGCCTCAACACTGGCGCTCATCCACCACAATAAGCTAACTACCGTGAACCACGCTAATAGGCCGCCTAATAAACCATACCAGAAGCCAGTGTACATAAAGGGGCGTTGAATAAAGGCGTCGGTCGCACCCACTAGCTTCATCACTAGTATTTCATCTTTTTTACTTAGAATGTTGAGCCTGATGGTATTGCCAATAATTAAAACAACCGCCAAAAACAGCAGTAGCGCAATGATCGTCACCAGCTCTTTGGCTACTGTTAAAAGTGCATCTAGGCGCTGTAACCATTCCAGATCCAGTTTTCCTATATCGACTTCTCGCTCTTTGCGCAGCTTATCGAGTAACAAACGCGCAGCCACAGGGCCGGCGTGTTTCTCGCTAGGCGCCACAAGCACAACAGGTGGTAATGGGTTTTTATCTAAATACGCGATAGCATCGCCGAATCCTGACAGCGCTTTAAACTCATTTAGCGCGTCATCCGCAGGGATATAAGTCACCTTACTCACTTCTGGCCAAGAATTAATGCGGGTCAGAAGTTGGTCTACGTGTTGTTTTGATGTTTCAGCTTTTAGAAATAAAGATATTTCAGAGGCTTGGTCCCACCCTGAGCTCACTTGTTCAATATTTTTTACCAAGATGTATAAGGTGCTAGGCAATGTAATACTTAAACCCAACACGCCTATGGTCATCAGTGAGGCCGCGCCAGAGCGCCACATTTCCCCCAAACTGCCTAATGCTTGGCGAACATGACTGAGAAAAAACATTTGAATGCGCTGAATGATAGAAACCTGACTTAGCTGGGCGCCCTGGGCTCGTCCTTTAAATAATAAACTCATTCTTCAAACTCACTTATGCATGTGTTGCTAGCCATTGCGCAGCCAGACTATTGTTATTTCAGCGTTTTGGTTAAAAGTCTTGGGATAGACCATCGGTGATCATTTGCCCGTTTTTGAGGGTCAGAGTTCGATATTTCATGCGGGCGATCAAGCCCAAGTCATGGGTTGCGATAAAGACGGATACGCCCGCTTGGTTGAAGTCCTCGAACAATCGAATAATTTCCATAGACAACTTTGGATCTAAATTACCCGTGGGCTCATCAGCCAACAATAGAGGCGGCTTATTCACAACTGCGCGGGCAATGCCTACGCGCTGTTGCTCACCGCCTGATAGCATAATGGGAAGATTTTTTGCTTTGTCTCTAAGGCCAACCATTTCAAGTGCTGCATGCACTCGTTTGGTGGTTTCCTTGTGTGAATAACCTTCAATAATGAGTGGCAGCGCAACATTGTCGAATACGCTTTTGTCCATCAAGAGTTGGTGGCTTTGAAAAATCATGCCTATGTCACGACGAATATAGGCGATTTGGCGACGACTAATGGTATTTAAGTCATGCCCATTAATTAACACCTGACCCACAGTGGGGCGTTCCATCAAACTGATTAATTTCAGCAAGGTGCTTTTACCGGCACCAGAATGACCCGTTAAAAAAGCCATTTCTCCGGGCTCTACATGAAAGTCTACCTTGCGCAGCGCTTGTTGCCCGCCAGGGTAGGTTTTACTCACTTGCTGAAATTTGATCATTGAATCACTCTTCGCTCAATCAGGCTGTTAGCTGCATTGTTTGTTTTTGCAAACCCTGCTCAAGTCTTGCTTTCAGCGCTATTTTCAACGCTGCTTTCAGCGAAGAGTGCCTCAACAAACTCATCACTGGCAAAAGGGCGTAAATCGTCAATGCCTTCACCTACACCGATATAACGAATAGGAATTTTAAATTGGTCCGCCAAGGCAAAAATTACCCCGCCTTTTGCGGTGCCATCGAGCTTGGTTAATGTAATTCCAGTTAGCCCTACCGCTTGGTTGAATAACTTGGTTTGGCTAACGGCATTTTGGCCCGTGGCCGCATCGAGTGTCAGCATAACTTCGTGTGGCGCATTTGGGTTTATCTTGCGCATCACCCGCACCACTTTTTTCAGCTCTTCCATCAAGTGATCTTTATTTTGTAGTCGACCCGCGGTATCGGCGATTAGCACATCCACATTACGCGCTTTGGCAGACTCCAATGCATCGTAGATAACAGATGCGCTGTCAGAGCCGGTTTTCTGCGCTATCACTGGAATGTTATTACGCTCACCCCATACTTGTAGCTGTTCAACTGCTGCGGCTCTGAACGTATCACCGGCAGCCAACATGACTTTTTTACCTTGAGATTGGAACTGTTTAGCCATTTTACCGATTGTGGTTGTTTTACCTACACCGTTTACACCCACCATTAAGATAACAAACGGCCCATCTTCGCTTTTCGGTTCAAGGGGCTGGCTGACTTCTTGTAATATATTGCTCATTTGCTGTTTCAGCAATTGATACAACGCCTCACCGTCCTTTAGCTGATTACGTTTCGCACCGTCTGTTAGCTTAGAGATAATTTTGCTGGTGGTCTCTATTCCTACATCGGCGACTAATAATTGGGTTTCTAACTCTTCGAATAAATCATCATCGATGGCTTTACCGCGAAACAGGCTAATAAAGCCGCTGCCGAGATTTTCTTTTGTACGTGACAGGCTTTGTCTTAACTTGGCGAACAGCCCCATTTTGACCGGCTTTTCAGGTGTCGTTTCACGTTCTTCTTCAGGCTTCGCCTCAGGCTTAGGTTCCAGCTCAGGTTCAACAACAGGCTGAAGCTCTGCCTCAGACATTTCTGTCGCGGCCTCAAGTGCTTCGGTCGGTTCAGTTGATGAAGCAATTGGTACAGGCTCTACATCGCTTGTTATAGCGTCTTCATTGGCGTCAATAACCGAGGTAGGTGTTTCAACTTCAGTAAGGCTCTGGTCGTGCTCAGTAATAGCGCGCTCTTCCAAGGTACGCTCTACTTCCACTGCAGGTTGCCCGTGAGAAGGGCTTTCTACTTCGGTGGCAATAGCATCATCAATTTTTTGCAGTTCTGCTTTCTCGTCTGTTTGCTTAAGAAGGTGCTCATCGATGTTGTCGTCGATTTGTGGTTGTGCCTCTTGGGCTTCTTCTGGTGTGCTCTTTGTGGGATTTTGTGGCTCTGACTTAGGCTTGTCTTTTTTGAGCCAACCGAAAAACTTGGACATATTAAATAGAAATCCTTGGAAAATCGTTGAATTAATTGAGTACACTTACGTATCTTTGCAGCAATGATAACATTCCTACTATAAATGAAGCGAGACGTAAAAAAGACTCAAGCCGCCAATGGTGCAATTCGTATTATCAGCGGGCAATGGCGCGGGCGGAAATTGCCCGTAATGGACGTTCAAGGGCTGCGCCCCACAACAGACAGAAACAAAGAAACATTGTTCAACTGGCTAATGGCGCACACTCAAGACAGTCATTGCTTAGATGCATTTGCAGGCAGTGGCGGCCTTGGTTTTGAAGCACTTTCTCGGTATGCCAAGCGTGTGACGTTTATTGAGTTGGACAAGAAGGTCGCTAGAAATTTGCAGCAAAATCTCGAAACTCTCAAAGCATCCAAAGAAAGCGCACAGGTGCTCTGCGGCGATTCCCTAGGTTACCTAAGTCAGCTGAACGACAAATTTGATTTGATCTTTTTAGACCCGCCTTTTAACAAAAATCTAATTCCTAAAGCGATCGATGGTATCGAGCAGAACAGTTTGTTGGCCCAAGAGGGCTTGGTTTATATCGAATGCGAAACGCAAAATGCTCAGTACAAAGTGCCGTCTGGTTGGCGCTTATTGAAAGAAAGTCAGACTAGCCAAGTTACCGCGAGGTTGTATCAAGGCTAGTGCTATAGGTAATATTGTTGAGGCATTTACAACCTTAAAGATCCTGTTATGGAGTAATATCAATGCCAATATTACTCATGCCTTCACCAATAGCGATGTCTTTAAGGGCTTTACAGGTATCGCCATTTTTTGGGCTGTTGGCCAAAAACGTGAGTAATTCTTGTTGGATTTCAATTTCCCATTGCATCAGAGGGTGTTGCTTTATCTCTTCGACACTTATTTCTGCTTCAGAAGTCGCTTCGACAAAAGCTTCTACCGTACCTTGGGCAAGTTTGCTGACCACAACGGCGCCTTGCAGGTCTTCTTCCATCAATAACAGAATAAGCGCCGACATTGACATAGCGGTATCAATGGCCGGATATACTCCAATACTGTCGTAATCATTTGGGTCAGGTACGCTTGCTTCAACTTTTTCAAGTTGCGCGGCAAAATTGATTTTGGTTTTTGGGTGAGGGAGCCACTCCCAAATCACGTTCAAACTGTTGCGGTATGGGCTTGGATCGGCAAATTCAGTGGCTTCACAAAAAAGCTGGTAATTCGGTAGCATGCGTTCTAGCAATGCTGCTGAAAAAGCAACAGATTGCCACGTTTCTAAATCTCTAACTTGCTGAAAAATAGTTAGTCTATTGTCTTTCATTTTTACCTCATTGATTCGCCGCTTACACCAGCGAATAGAATTTTCCGATGCCATCTAGCAGCATTTGAATTGAAATCATAATTAAGATCATGCCCATCAAACGCTCAATAGCGATAAGTCCGCGCTCGCCCAATACGCGATGGAATACACTTGAAAACATTAATATTACGGCGCTGACTGACCAAGCAGCCAATAGCGCTAAAGACCAATCCAGCATGCGGCTGTGATCTTGGTTGGCCAACAAAATTAAGGCTGCAAGAATGGAGGGCCCAGCGACCATAGGAATGGCTAAAGGGACAATAAAAGGCTCCTCACCTGCAGGTAGTCCTGTTACCCCACCTGGTTGAGGGAATATCATTTTCAAGGCAATCAAAAATAAAATAATACCACCGGCGATGCTCACCGTTTCTTGTTTGACGCTTAGAAAATCTAATACTGCCTGACCGCTGAATAAAAAGCCTAACATGATCAACAACGAAAAAATCAGTTCGCGGATCAAAACGATACGTCGTCGCTTGGGCTCAATCGTTTTAAGCACAGACATGAACACAGGAAGGTTACCTAGTGGGTCCATAATCAAAAATAATGTAATGGCCGCAGACCAAGTATCCATAATGCTACTCTATTGGTAGGTATTTTCACAAAGGGGTGATAGCGCAAGTGTATAACAACTATGCTGCTCAGCCCATCTGATTGAAAGATTTATCTATTTTTATTATTTTAAGTTGCCAAAGATCAACAGCTCATGGGTAAATTCTTTGCTATGGTTGACTAACAGCACTTTGCTAACGAGAAATACCCATGCCAGCATTTGGCGTTTTAATTGAAAGAAGGATCAAAAAATGAGTGTGATGACAGTGGATGAAGTAGCGAATTTTTTGGGCGTGGAAGTGATACGTGTTGAACGGTTAGAGCGTGAAAGCTTGCTGATTGCCGTTGATAAAGACGAGCAGGGAAAACCGCTGTTCAATTCTGCCGACGTAGAGAAATACAAAGTGCTGGCTGAGCGCCTAGGTGGACTGTAAACGTCTCGATATCTAAAGTGTTATTTCAGTAACCTTAGGTACGACCAGCGTACCTAAGTTTGTTTTGCATCTGCTAGTAAAGTTTAAACATAGGGTGATTATTCAGACAATAGCGCTTTGGCGATAGTTCTAATACCCAAGCCAGACGCGCCAGCGGGTGTGTAAGCATCAGCGCTGTCATTGAATGCGGCGGCTAAATCCATATGTAACCAACCTTGCCCCTTATTACCCACGAACCGAGACAAAAATCCCGCCGCGTTTGATGCGCCGCCAGCGCCACCACCTTTTTGAGCACGGCTATTGGCTGTATCTGCATAATTTGATGGGCACTTTTCTTGATGCCATAGCTCTAGAGGCAAGGGCCAAGCGGGTTCATTTTCCTCATTCGCGTAACCTAGCACACGTTGCATCAAGTTTTTATCCAAGGCAAATAGGGCATTGTAATCACGACCTAACGCAGCACTTGCTGCACCGGTTAAGGTTGCAGCATCAATAATCAAAGGTGCCTGGGTTTCACTGGCCGCCATCAGACCGTCAGCTAGAACTAATCGACCTTCGGCATCGGTATTGACGATTTCTACTGTTGTACCATTTTTGTAGGTGATGATGTCGCCTAATTTGTATGCGTGACCGCTTATAAGGTTCTCAGCACAGCACAAATATAGTTTCACTCGTTTGTTCAGGCCTTGCATAATCGCTAAGCCTAAGCCGCCTGTTACCATAGCCGCACCGCCCATATCACATTTCATGTGCAGCATACCTTCACTGCTTTTAATGCTATAACCGCCGCTGTCAAAGGTGATGCCTTTGCCAACTAAAGCTGCACTAACAGGCGCAAGCGGGTCATCAGTAGGGTTGTAATCTACTTCAAGCATGACCGGCGGGCGCTGGCTACCCCGGCCCACATTGTACAAACCGTGCCATTGTTGCTCGACTAGCTCTTCGCCCATCCATTGTTTTGCGGTGACGTGACTTGGACTTAAGCTGGTTAGCCATTCAACACTGCTGCTTGCGAGCTTTTCAGGGGAAAGGTCTTCAGGGGTGGCATTGGTTTGATTACGAGTAAAAACCAAGGCTTGGTAACGCTGCGTTAGCGTGTCGTTATTCTCATCGTCAGCCCATTGAATATGGTGTTGCTTTTTGGTGTTCGTGAAACTGTAAGCAAACGCCCATTGCTGTTCGATATGCCACTTACCGCATAAAGTAACGAAATCTAAATTTAAACCGTCTAAAATGCGCGCTGCTCGGCGAATGGTTCGGTTTTGAGGATCATCTGATAATAAATGGATTGTAGCGCTTTCATTGTCGAACGAGAGTACTGCGTTTTTACCCCAGTGGGCAGGTGCTGGCGCGTTAGACAGTTGGATAGAAAGTCGAGACATAAAACACTCCTAAGAAAAGTAAGCCGATATCATAACAACTTTGTAACGATAAACAGTATGGTGATGAATGCAATTTTATAACAGTTTGATTGAAGGAATATTGGTTAAACGTTACAAACGATTTTTAACCGACGTCACGTTGTTAAATGGTGAAGAGGTCGTTGCGCACTGTCCTAACACCGGAGCAATGACCGGATGTGCCGAGCCCGGGATGCAGGTTTGGCTCTCTCCAAGTAATAACCCTAAGCGTAAACTGGGCTATACTTGGGAGTTAGGAGTAACGCATCAAGGTCATTGGATTGGTATCAATACCAACAACGCAAATAAAATAGTTGCAGAGGCATTGGCAACGCACGCTATTAAAGAGTTGCAGGGATATGAAACTATTCGTCCTGAAGTGCGTTTTGGGCATGAAAACAGCAGAATTGATTTTCTTCTAAGTAGCAGCGATAAGAAAGATTGCTATGTTGAAGTCAAATCGGTGACCTTATTGGAAGAGGGGCAGGGTTACTTCCCTGACGCGAAAACAGTGCGAGGTCAAAAGCATTTGCGTGAGCTTGCCGCTATGGTCGAACAGGGTTATCGCGCTGTTTTACTGTTTTGTGTGCAGCACAGTGGCATTCATAGCGTTAAGGTTGCAGAAAATATTGATCCAAAATATGCGCAAATGTTTAAGCATGCTGTTGACGTTGGGGTAGAAGTGTTAGCGTACTCGTGTGCGATTAACGAACAAAATATTACGCTAAATCAACGACTACCCATGATTGTATGAAAATATAAGTTGCTTTTTTCGCCGACATCGCCATATTGCCCGTCGGAATTTGGTTTTTAGCATGAATAGCAGGTCAGTGCGTGGAATTGCCAGCGGTATTTCTTTCTGTTATACATACCCGCTTGCACAAAACCGTCCTGTGCTCGTAGTTAAGGAGAATTGGCTGATGCCAACAGGAAATACGAATAAAACACTCGGATTATTAGCCCTAGCTGGTCTTACTCCCTATCAGGAGAAAGCAGGCGAGGAATACATGAATGATAAACAAATGGAGCATTTCCGTTTGTTGCTAAAAGCATGGCGCGACCAATTACGCCAAGAAGTAGATCGTACAGTGCATCATATGCAAGACGAAGCGGCTAACTTCCCTGACCCAGTTGATCGGGCAGCACAGGAAGAAGAGTTCAGTATTGAACTTAGAACCCGTGATCGTGAGCGTAAGTTGATCAAAAAAATCGAGAAAACCCTTAAGCGTATCGAAGAAGACGATTTTGGCTTCTGTGATACCTGTGGTATCGAAATTGGCGTTAGGCGTTTAGAAGCCCGTCCTACCGCTGATATGTGTATCGATTGTAAGACCCTAGCTGAAATTAAAGAAAAGCAGCTACAAGGTTAATACTGATAAATAAAGAAAAGCTGCTCAATGCAGCTTTTTTTATGTTTATATGTTATTTAGGTTAATGAATTTACCTTTCGTTGCACAGCGCCTTAATCAAGATACCTCTTACGTAGGTCGGTTTGCGCCATCCCCCTCTGGACCATTGCATTTAGGTTCCCTCGTGGCTGCTTTAGGCAGTTACATACGAGCGCGGCAAATGGACGGGAAATGGTTGTTACGCATAGAAGATATTGACCCTCCGCGAGCGCTCGCTGGTGCAGATGATCTCATAAAAGACTCACTCGTTCGTCACGGGTTGTTATGGGACGATGAAGTGACTTACCAACATGACAGTCACCAACGATATGAGCAAGCACTCAATTGGCTGCAGACAAATGGTCATAGTTATTGTTGCCAATGTAATAGAAAGCAACGACTCGCCAACCCTAAAGGGCAATCTTGCCCCTGCGCGCAGTTAGCCTTGGCAAAGGATGAATGCGCCACTGTCCTTAGGAATACTTTGGGCGCGCAGCATATTCAAGATTTAGCATTAGGGGCGGTTTCGTTCGCAAAAGATGCCTGTGATGATTTCATCTTGCGCCGTAAAGATGGATTATATGCCTATCAATTAGCTGTGGTGGTGGATGATATATACGCTGGCGTGACCGAAGTGGTGCGCGGTGCAGATATTCTGCCTTCTACCGCATACCAGCTCGCTTTATATAAATTGTTTAACCAGCCCGCCCCCGCATACCTGCATTTACCACTTGTGATGGGGGATAATGGTCAAAAACTCAGTAAGCAAAACCATGCTCCTAGGTTAAATGATGCTGTCGCCAACAGTAATTTATGCAGGGCTCTTGGGGCCTTAGGTTTGCCGGTTCCTAGGGCGCTGAATAACGCCGCCGTGAACGATATTTTAGAGTTCGCACTGAGCAACTGGCACATAGCGTTTATCGCAAACAATGCGAGTGCGTTTGACAATAGAATTGACGCGTAAGACAGGTTATGATCCCACGCGTTAAAAAACCTGTTTTGGGTAATCCCTTATATTGGAGCTGAACTTATTATTTCTCGCGTAATCAACAAGGTTAAAGAGGCGTTTAAAAGTACGCCAAGCACAGCTAAAACCACTCTTGTTGCCAACATTATTCCCCGTGCTGAACATCCGGTATCCCGCAGTGACATTAGCGATAACGCGCTAAAGGTGTTGTACCGTCTGCACAATAACGGTTATCAAGCGTTTTTAGTTGGTGGCTGTGTGCGCGATATTCTACTGGGTAAAAAACCCAAAGATTTTGACGTCACGACAGACGCAACGCCTGAACAGGTCAAAGAATTGTTCAGAAACTGCCGCCTAATCGGCCGCCGATTTCGTTTGGCGCACGTGGTGTTTGGTCGAGAAGTTATCGAAGTTGCCACTTTTCGTGGTCATCACCCTGTTGAAGACGAAAACGCCAAAGAGCAGAATTTAAGCAAGCAAAGCGATCATGGCCAGCTGCTTCGTGACAACGTGTTTGGCAGCATAGAAGAAGACGCAGAGCGTCGTGACTTCACCGTTAACGCTATGTATTACAACATTGCCGATTACAGTATTCATGATTTTGCCAACGGCATGGAAGCAGTTAAACAGCGTCAAATCACTATGATTGGCGACCCTGCTACCCGTTACCGTGAAGATCCAGTACGTATGTTACGTGCGGTACGTTTTGCTGTGAAATTAGGTATGAAAATAAGCCCTGAAACTGCTAAGCCCATGTACGAACTCGCCCCATTAATGGCGAATATTCCCCCAGCACGTCTGTTTGAAGAAGTACTAAAGCTACTGTTATCAGGCCAAGGACTAGAAACCTACAAATTACTCAACGAATTCGGTTTGTTTGAACAGTTGTTCCCTCAGCTCACCCCTTTGCTGAAATCGCAAAATAGTCGTGAACTTGCGTTTATTGAGCAAGTGCTGATGAATACGGATAACCGTATTAACTCAGATATGAAAGTGACCCCAGCGTTTATTTTTGCAGCCTTGTTATGGTACCCATTAGAAGAGCGTTGTCAGCAACATATGGTGGAAGGTGGCTTGAACCACTTTGACGCGTTTAATCTGGCCTTGAGTGATGTGCTGCACCGTCAAATTCAACGCATTATGATCCCCAAACGTTTTACCATCACAGTGCGCGAGATTTGGCAGTTGCAACAACGTCTTCCTAAGCGTTACGGGCGCAGAGCGTTTCAAATGCTAGAACACCCTAAATTTAGGGCTGCTTATGATTTCTTGCTTATTCGCGGGCAGATTGAAGGCGGTGAGCTACTTACGTTAGCCCAGTGGTGGACCGACTTTCAAAACGTTAACCCTGAGCAGCGCCAAGGGATGTTAAAAACACTACGCGAGAAAGAAGGCGGCGGTGCACCCAAGCGCAGAAGCCGCTATAGAGGCAAGAAGAAAGCTACCCAATGAGCCAAGTTTATGTTGGACTAGGGAGTAATTTAGCCCAGCCTGAACAACAAGTTAGCCAAGCGTTACGGGCAATCGAATCATTGCCTGCTTCACATATATCGGCGACTTCAAGCTTGTATATCAGTCGCCCTATGGGACCACAAGACCAACCTAGCTATGTTAATGCCGTGGTTGAAGTACAAACTGAAATGCAAGCTGTCGAATTTCTTCATTGCTTACAAAAAATTGAGCTTGAGCATGGTCGTGTGCGTAAAGCAGAGCGTTGGGGGCCGCGGACTTTGGATTTGGATATTCTCATTTTTGGCACTCAAGTTATTGATTCAGTTGAACTTACTGTTCCACATTACGGCATGAAAGAGCGAGAGTTCGTCTTGTACCCTTTGCATGAAATTGCCCCAGAATTACAACTTCCAAACGGCCCCAAATTGACCGAATTGCTCATTAATTGCCCCCTCAATGGGTTGGAAAAACTACCCTATAAATGAGCGTGATAGAAATCCGTTAAAAAATCCGTATAGTGCCTGATTTACTCAAGCTCTATTTAGTGATCATCGTACTGGAGTGATTCAAAATGAAAAAAGTCACAACTTCCACGTTGTTGAAAATGAAGCAACAAAGCGAAAAAATTAGTGCGCTTACCGCATATGATGCGAGCTTCTCAAAATTGTTTGATGAGCAAGGGATAGACGTACTGCTGATTGGTGACTCGTTGGGCATGGTTTTGCAAGGCTGTGACGATACATTAGGTGTTAGCATTGATGATGTGGCCTACCACACTCGTGCTGTGCGTAAAGGTGTTGAGCGCGCATTTGTTATCGCAGACATGCCGTTTATGTCTTATTCCACCCCAGAGCAAACCTACTTGAACGCGGCAAAGCTAATGGCGGCCGGTGCAAGTATGGTCAAACTTGAAGGCGGTCGTTGGTTACTTGAGAGCATTAAAGGTCTAAACGAGCGTGGTGTCCCTGTTTGCGGTCATTTAGGCTTAACACCTCAGTCTGTACACGTCTTCGGTGGCTTTAAGGTGCAAGGCCGAGACGACCTGCAAGCAGAGCAAATGCTCGAACAAGCCAAAGAAATGGCAGCAGCGGGTATACAGTTGTTAGTGCTTGAATGCGTACCTACAGAGCTGGCTGGTGCGATTTCTCAAGCCGTTGATATTCCGGTTATAGGAATAGGCGCGGGTGCAGAAACCGACGGACAAATTTTAGTGATGCATGACATGTTTGGTATCAGCGCCAATTACATGCCGAAATTTTCAAAAAATTACCTTCAAGAGACTGGCGATATGCGCACAGCAGTGAGTCAGTATATAGAAGAAGTGAAAGACGGTTCTTTCCCGTCTGAAGCCCATAGTTTCAGTAAGTGAGTTAAGTATGCGAGTGATCAGTAATATTGCTAGCTTGCGCGATGTGCGCCGTAGCTGGCAGGCAGATTCTAAAGTGATAGCTTTTGTTCCCACCATGGGCAACTTACATCAAGGTCACCTTAATTTGGTTAAAGAAGCTAAATTAAAGGCTGATATTGTGGTGGTATCAATCTTTGTTAACCCGTTGCAATTCGGGCCAGATGAAGATTTAGAAGCGTACCCACGCACATTGGAGAACGATCGTAATGTGCTTAGCGAAATGGGGGTCGATGTACTCTTTACTCCGCAAGTGAAGGATATTTACTCTCGCGGCTTAGAGCAGCAAACGTTCGTAGAAGTGCCGGGCATTTCCTACATGATTTGCGGTGCGAGTCGTCCAGGGCATTTTCGCGGTGTGGCAACGATAGTGTGTAAGCTCTTCAACATGGTTCAGCCGAATATGGCGTTCTTTGGTGAAAAAGACTTTCAGCAACTACAAGTCATTAAAGCCATGGTCACCGACCTGTCGATGAACTTAACCGTGCATGGTGTAAAGACAACCCGTGAAGATGATGGTTTGGCCATGAGCTCGCGTAACCAGTATTTAAATGCTGAGCAGCGTGCGCTTGCCCCCACTTTATATACGCGCTTACAAGAGATGCAGCAAAAAATTGAATCGGGTCGCCGTGATTTTTCACGTATTACTAGTGAGTGCTGTGAGCAGCTTGCCGAAGCGGGTTTTAGTATTGATTATATCGAAATTCGTTCAGCCGATACGCTTTTACAGCCTGGGCATGAAGAAACCAAAGTTGTTATCTTGGCTGCCGCCTTTTTAGGCCGTACTCGCCTAATCGATAATTTGCAGGTTTCGTTAGCCTAGCAGCCATTAATGTAACCTTACTCAGCAAAAAGGCAGTTAGTTTTCACTAACGGCCTTTTTATTTATAACAGGATGGGACATGTTAGGACACAACATTGTTCACAAAAACCATCTAGACAACGTCTTTGGTTAACTCAGCCCAGTTTTGGCTTTTGCTGGCGATAGCGATTTGTTCATCCAAGATGTTTTGTAAGTCATTTTCAGTGGTTAACGGATTTGCTAAAACCACACGAAACACTGTCATAGTTTGTTCGCCATAGGCTTGAGTCTGCATACGTGTACGCGACACAAATGACTTACCTGCCTCACGTTGCTGCTTTTGCACGTAGACAGTGAGCTTATCCAGCTTCTCATTAAATTTTACGCTTAACGAAGGATCGGCTTTGACCTGTTGCTGCACCTCTTGGGGGTTAACTCGATAAGTAAGTAACGACAAAGTAGGGTGTGTAATCAACTCAAAATCTGGGTGAGATTGGATCATTCGAGCGAAAATTTTCGCTTTCTCGATGCTTTGGTCAATCAACAATTCGTAACCTTGGCGACCAAATATATGCAAAGACGCATATACCATCATGGCCATACCGTTGCGAGAGCCCTCCAACGTCGTAGCCCCTAAGTCTTTTGAGCCAGCTCGTAATATATAATTTGCATGGTGACGAACCGCATTGCTGTCGTTAGGATCTTTAAACAGCACCATTCCAGCGCCCATAGGAACATACATTTGCTTATGCGCATCTATAGTAACTGAATCTGCTCGTTCAATTCCCTTGAGGATATTTCTATGGGTGCTTGAGAATAACGTAGCACCACCCCAGGCCGCATCTACATGAAAGTGACAACCTAGCTCTTGGGCCACGTCAGCAAGTTCATTTAATGGGTCAACGTGGCCCGTCTCAGTGGTGCCGGCTACGCCAACAATGCTAAGAATTTTATTGCCTTGTTCTGCGTATTGTTTACCGAAAGCAAGCGCCTTTTCAGGGGACAAGCGCTGAGTAGGGCAGTCTAGCGTGATGAGCTGTTCACGGCCTAGTCCAAGTATATCTACGGATTTTGACAGAGAGTAATGACCACGGCGAGATGACAAAATTGCCATTTTCTTATAGCCATAATGAGCTAAACCTGCCGCTAAGCCTTCACGGGCTACCCCTTTAAAGACACCATCGGCGGCTAAGGCTTTATTGCGTGCAACCCACAAGGCTGTTACGTTGGCTATTGTGCCGCCAGAGCAAAATGCACCAAGCGCATGATTAGCGCTATGCAGATAGGTGTTATAAAAGTCACTGTTTTGGGCATACACCAGTTCGTGCATCATGCCCAATACTTGACGCTCCAAAGGCGTAAAGGCTTTAGACGTTTCGATTTTGACCAAATTTTGATTTAAGCCAACTAATAATTTAGCTAACGATAAATGAAAATAAGGTAAGGCAGAGGTCATGTGCCCGATAAACGTTGGCGAATAGGTATTAACAGAATTTGCGACTAACTTTTCCAGTAAATTAGCAGCGTGCTCAGAGACAAACTCTGGGTGCTCAGGCACATTAAATTCAGCGAAACTTTGTTCAATTTGCTCAAGTGACGTGACTTTGGTTACCACGTGTTGAGACAAAAAATCAGCCAAGTTATCTGACAGATGCTGCTCAATTTGAGCCAATTTAGAATCTTTACCTTCAGGCATGGTAAATACTCTAAACAAATGCTCTAAACTGACTTCAGCTACGGCCACTCTTGACACCTCATATGAAAACTTTCAGGTCGCGAACTTTACATGAATTTTTCACCTAGACCAACATAAACACCGCGTTTATAAGGGGGGAAAGTCGCTTTTTGAGGACTCTTTTTACGTAACAGAGTGTGTGGCGAACAGAAATATTCAAAAATGTGTATAAAAGTTGCACAATCCACCCTAGCCTTGGGGCGCTAACTTGCTATAGTATAAAGAAAAAATGCTATCCATTATGAAAGTCTCTCAAGTTACAGAAAGCTTTAACCTCGACAACGTCGTGCCCTTCTTCCAACCGATTATGGATTTGACCACTAATCAGGTTTGGCGTTACGAATGCTTAGCTCGTTTAATTACCTTAGGTGAGCATCCGTTTATTCCCACTGAGTTTCTGTACTTAGTTGACCGACAAGAGAGTCGCTCCCAATTGACCGAAACGATTTTTAATCGCAGTGCGCAATATTTTCGTGAGCGTGACATACCTTGGAATATCAACATTAGTCTAGCCGATATGCAAGATGAAGGCATTCACCGGTTTTTAAGCACTCAGGCTCAGAGCTACCCCAATCCTCAGCGGGTGGCGTTAGAAGTAACCGCACAGAATGTGTTGGCAGACACAGACACATTTGAAACATTTTCCTTGTTATGTAAAAAGCTGGGCTTGAGTTTGTTTGTTGATAACCTAGAGCCAGACGTAGAGCAGGTAGAGCATTTACTCGAGTTGCCGATTAGCGCTGTGAAAGTGTCAGGCCCAGTGTTAGCAGACTTGGCTAAGAATGAAAAAGCACAGTCCATCATCAAGACACTGTGCGAACAGGGGCGACATAAAAATATCGATTTAGTTGCTCAACACCTCGAAAGTGAAGAACAATTAAACCTGCTTAAACATCTTAATGTGCGTTACGCCCAAGGCTTTTATTTCAGCCAGCCTAAGGCGCAAGCGCACTAAAAGTGTGTAGATATAATTGGAATGACAACTGTGGATAAAACCGCGATTATAACTGGCTAATCACTTGCCAACTGTGTTGGCCGCTAGCCCAATATTTGCGCTCGAAGGGGGTGATAGCCTGCGCATGGTGATATTGCTTCATGTCTGCGTTAAACCCTGCTAGTTCAAGCGCTAAAGCAAATTCCTGAATGTAAATCTGCCAGTTGCTGCGCACTTCAAGTTGCCCGCCTAATTTAACGATTTCTGCAAATGCAGGGCTGCCGTGCCAACGTCTTTGCACATGTGCAGCTTTAGGGTACGGGTTAGGGTAGAGCAAAAAGTGCTTACTCAAACGCCATTCGGCTTGCACCGCCAAACGCCAGAAGTCATTTAGATCCGCTCTGAGTATCAAAGCATTATCTTGTTTGAGACTGTAATGCTCATGTTTGCCCACGCGCAGGGCTGACTTGTCGACCCCTATGACTCTGGCCTCTGGGTGCTGATTGGCAATGTGTGCGGTGCTTTCACCCACGCCGCAACATGCATCCAATATTAGCGGGCCTTGCCAATCACCTAGCCAATCTTGCGCTTGGGAAAACGCCTGTAAGGTATGTTCCGTCAATGGGCGCTGGCTGGGGTGTTGCAAGTGACGAGCAACCAAATCTGGGAGCTTCTCATGCACCCCAGTTTGATTGCTATCGATATGCCGAGAATTGCCCTCGGGCGACGAATAGTTATGACTCACGTTTGTTATTTCACCTAGCTTCTAATACCAACGCCGCGATTAATCAGTGAATACGCAAAACCTAGCAACACCACATTAAATACCACTAACAACCCCAATGAGTACATGTAATCCACGTCAGACACCCCTAAAAATCCATAGCGGAAGCCATTCACCATATATACGATAGGGTTGATTTTACTGACCCATTGCCAGAATTCAGGCAACAATGTTAACGAATAAAACACCCCGCCTAAGTAGGTCAATGGCGTTAACACAAAGGTAGGCACCACGCTGATATCATCGAACGACTTAGCAAATATGGCATTAATTAAGCCAGCGGTAGCGAATAAAATCGACGTTAATAGCAAGGTAATGATAATAATGGGAATACTGTGCAGGCTTATATCGACAAACAACATGGATACGCACGTCACGATAATACCGATGAGTATCGCCCGAGCGACCCCGCCGCCTACAAAGCCGGCTATGATCACCCAATTAGGGATAGGGGCTACCAATAACTCTTCAATATTATGCTGAAATTTTGCGCTGTAAAAAGAGGACGATACATTTGAATATGAATTGGTGATCACCGCCATCATAATCAGCCCAGGTACGATAAACTCCATGTAGCTAAAGCCGCCCATTTGGCCGATGCGACTGCCAATTAAGTTACCGAATATCACGAAGTATAAAGACATCGTAATCGCTGGTGGCACAAGCGTTTGTATCCAAATACGCAAGAAGCGTGTGCACTCTTTTATCCACAGCGTTTGCAGCGCAATCATGGTGCGATTACCCATTAGCTAACTCCTTCTTTTTTTGTTCGCTATTCGCTAGCTCCGCACGGCCTGATTCAACCAATCGTACAAACAACTCCTCTAAGCGGTTCGATTTATTGCGCATACTTAACACTTGTATTTGCTGGCTGGATAGCTGCTCAAACACGTTGTTTAAACTCTCTTCTTTAGCTACATCCACTTCTAACGTGTGGACATCCAATAAACGATATTCAAAGCCTGATAGAGCTATATTCTGATGTTCACCCGCTAAATCAAAGATGAATGTTTCAATATTTAAGGTCGCAAGCAATGATTTCATACTGGTGTTTTGTACAATCACGCCCTTATCGATAATCGCAATGTTGCGGCACAACATTTCGGCTTCTTCAAGGTAGTGCGTGGTCAATATAATGGTGATGCCTTGCTCGTTAATCTCTTTGAGGAAAGTCCACATTGAGCGGCGTATTTCAATGTCTACCCCAGCGGTCGGTTCATCTAAAATTAACATTCTAGGTTCGTGCATTAAGGCCCTTGCAATCATCAGGCGGCGCTTCATACCACCGGATAAATTGCGCGCTGGCTGGTTACGCTTTTCCCATAAGTCCAATTGCTTAAGGTATTTTTCGGCACGCTCTTTGGCGACATTGCGCGGTACACCGTAATAACCTGCCTGATTAACCACGATTTGGGTCAAAGTTTCAAACTGGTTAAAGTTGAATTCTTGTGGCACCAAACCAATGCAAGATTTGGCTTCAACGGGCTGTGCATCTAACGAGTATTCAAAAATGTCCGCACTGCCACTGGTTTTATTCACCAGAGAACTGATAATGCCAATTGTGGTTGATTTTCCAGCACCGTTCGGGCCGAGTAGGGCGAAGAAATCCCCCTGTTTCACTTCTAAGTTAATCCCATTAAGGGCTCGGGTTCCACCTTTATATACTTTGGTTAACCCTTTGATATTCAATGCATTCATGCTTTATTCCGCGTGATTTTCAGGATGTTGGATAATCTGTTTTAACGATGACTGCCAACTTAGAGAGACAAAATGAAAAAGCACAAAGTTGTTGGCTGGATGTACTCACACCGAAAAGCATGCATTATACCATGGCGATGAATGAATAAAACATGACGGGCACTGAATAAAATGTAAGGTTTTTAGTTTGTTAGTCCCTAAAGCACGTTCGGTGTATATAAGCAGCGATGTGCACATCGAAATTACTATACCAACAATAACAAGAGAGGAAAATCCATGGCCCATATGCAGCCTTTACCCAAAGAAACCACACCTGAATTGGCAGACGACTTCGCAATCTTTGAACAAATTTTAGGTTTTGTACCCAATAGTTTGCTAACGATGCAGCGCCGACCAGACATCGTACGCGGTTTTGGGGTGTTAACTAAAGCGGTGATGGCAAAAGACGGCACGGTTGATTTAGGTTTCAAACGTCTACTGGCGCACTTTTCCAGCCGAGCCGCAGGCTGCCAATACTGTGAAGCGCACTCCTTAATAGCAGCTAAAATTCACGGTATTTCTGATGAAAAGGTCGCTGCCGTGTGGGAATACCAAACCAGCCCGCTTTATTCCGATGCTGAGCGTGTCGCTCTTGATTATGCACTTGCTGCAGGTTCAGTGCCGAATGCGGTAGATGAGCCATTGATGGCGCGTATGCGAGCCTATTGGGAAGAAGACGAAATCGTCGAAATTCTAGGCGCTATTTGTTTATATGGTTTTTTAAACCGCTGGAATGACTCCATGGCCACAGATTTAGAAGCCACTCCCAAAGCACTAGGTGAAGACGTGCTCGCCCAAGGCGGCTGGACAGGCGGCAAACACGTGTAGAAGTGCTAAATGATCGCGCTTAATTGAGGGCTAAAACTCATGCTTGCCGTATATCCAATCGAGCCCTTGAATGGACGTGGTTGGGAATGCGGTAGAGTGAGTGGCCCCTTCAATAATCTTAAAATTGAGTTTTACATTCTCTGATGCGCCGGCATTGATTTTTTCAGCCAATAATCGTGCACCACGCACCATATTTTGCTGCTCACCAAATTCTGGTGATTCTAGGCTGCCGACACCAAGATACACCTTCGTTTTATGTTCAGGGCTTTGCATAGACAGCGACAGTAAGTAGTGATTATTGAACCATACGGAAGGGCTGCCTAGCACATATGCTGAGAATGTCTCTGGGGCCGTAGATAGCACATAGGCGCCAAACAGCCCGCCAAGTGAGTTGCCTACATATGTTCTGTGTTCTGGGGCCGCTCGATAATTTGATTCAACAAAAGGGATCAACGTTTTTCTAATAAAGCGCAAATGGGCTTTAGCTTCACCTGTGTGAAGTTTCCAATCTTTGGCCTTGCTCGGTGTAAAGTCTCTGACTCTGCTTGATGCGCCTTTCGAACCTTTGGAGTATGAAATGCCTGCAATTATCGCTTCCTCCATTGTGCCACTGTTCATGGGGAATCGAGTAGCGCCAGAAACCAGTGGGAAACTGTAGGGTGCGTCTGTGAGATATATCACTGGGTAATGCTTGCTTTTATTGGTCCGATAAGAGCGAGGAAGTTTGATGAAAAGCGGATAAACTCTTTTTGAAATAGGCTCCTCCAGTTCAACTACCTCACTTCTGGAGATGGTATAAGCGATTTTTTCGGGTTCTTTGTCTAACCATTTTTTAAGTGGTTCAACCCACGCGTTATGTGGTCGGTAGAAAGCGCCATGTGCTAGCCCTGTAGAAATCGAAATTTCTTCAAATGACGTCACCTTACTACCTCTGCGCTGTATGACTTTATTGCAGGAGCCAACGGTATCTGAGGTCTCATAAATTGAAAAGATATTACCCTGCAAAATCACATCATTATGGGTGGCAAGGCTGCTAGTGCAAGCAGCTAAAATCACATAATTAATATCACTATTAGCTAGGTAGCTTGAGGTGATAGCGGTGATAAAGCCACCGCGAGAAAACCCCACTAGCGTTATATTACTTGGGGATACGCCATTTTTAATTAAATACTGAACTTGATGTTGAAGTTTCTTGGCATGCTCAAAAGGGTCGGTATTTTTCGCCCTGTGCTCAGCAATAATGATGGCATCTAGCTTTGAAAAGGTCTCAAGTATTGCTGGGAAATCATAAGTGCCCCAAGATGGATGTTCTGGCGTTGTATCAAGGCCTTCGACAATCAAACCGTGAGAGTAAAAAACATAACGTGCGTTTGGGTCGATAGATGCGGGTACTTCGTTGTAAACTCCACTCGCGACAGCATTGACGCAATAAAGAATAAAAATAAATAAGATAGCGAGCTTCATGCTTTTCCTTGCCTGAATTGAGCGTGATATTAGGTGAAATCTAAATGCGAAAGTTAGCGTAAATACCATGCATGTTCCATATGAGACGCTAGGAATATGCCATTTTAAGGCGTCACACTTCTTTAGCTTTGCTGCTTTCCTTGCCGCTATTGCCCGCTAAGCTCTGTATCGTTTGCAACATTTCAAGCACGCCTGCTCTTAACGTTGCATCTTTGCTATGGGTATTGCCTAGGGACTGATCAAACGCCACTGACTGCTTGGCTAAAGCGACGGTGTCGTATTTTTCATCGGGATCAAAATTTCGACTAGGGGGAGCCATTAAGGCTAGGCTCTCTTGGGACGTTATTAATCCATTTTCGAGCAACTCTGCACCCATGCTAACCAATTGATTGTACGACATATTGTTTGGATTATACTTGGCGGCGATATCCTGCAATTTACTTTCGGCATTTAGCCCCGCTTCACTGAGCGTTACCTTATCTGTTGTCTGTTTTGTATTGGCCACATTCAAATTTGTGGCGACTGAAGTAGCGCTATTGCTCATTTGGTAAATACGACTGACTTGGTCAGAGCTATTTATGTGCATAAGATCCTCAATTTAAAATAGAGTAAAAGTGAGCGCGCCGGCCACAAATTTAGTCGATGAGATAAACTGGACTGTGTAATCAATTATAAATAGCAATAAATAAGCCAAAAAATAACCTCTTTTTCGGGCCAGAAAGCTGCCTTTGTTGTTAGTCATAAAGTGTTTTTAGGATGATTTTTGCCGTTAAAAACGACAGTGCGGCAACAGAGTGTTATCGCACCCTATTAGCACTGACCACATAGCGCATGGTCGGGTTGGGTATCATTGAGTTAAACGGGTAGCAGGTGATTAATGTGAGTTGATCTGCGCTTTGTGACTCGATGATTTGGGTTTGGCTTTGATGCACAATGAAAGTGGCAGTGACTTGATACTCTCCTTGGCCTTCAAGGGTTTGCACCTGTATCAAGTCGCCTTGGTTGAGGTATTGCAGCGCGGCGAAGTGTGTATCTCTATGGCCTGTGATGACACTATTGCCGCTCTCAAATGGCAGAGGGGTGGTACTCATATGTCCGGGCCCAAATGCCATGGTGCTCCCCGATGCTCCCGCTAAAACGTATAATGTATCTTCTGATAACGAGCCTATTAACTGACTCGGAAACGTGAGTTTGGCCACAGGATAGGTATCAGCCCAGGGCCAAGGTTTGGTTCTTATGGCTTGATCTTCAAGTGCTTGATTAGCGTGATGGGAAAGAGCATTAGCTTCAGCGGCATGCGCGCTGTGTTGCCAAGCGCTGGCGATAAGCACTTGTGCCAATTGTGCTTTTGCCCACATGTACACACCGTTTGAAGCCAATAGCCCGCCGCCAACTAAGCATGTGAGCCAAATAGCACTTAACAGAGCATTTTTTAGACTCACTCGGCTAAACCATACAGTCCACTTTGCCTCGTTATCGCACACATGCTTGCTTCGTTCAGCTCCTGAAATCATGACAATCGTTTTTGGCGCGAGCACAGTGCAATTCCCAAAAGTAACAGCCCTAAGGTGATATGCAGCGGGGTATTGGTGGCTGTTTGAGGCAATTGGCCAACCATTTGTAACCCCGTTATTTGCAACCCAGCCTTAGCAAGCCCAGCAGGTGCGTTGTGGTTAATGGGTGTGTCTTTGCTGTTCTCGTGCTCTGGTTTAACGTCTTGGGGGGTAGGCGGCTTTTCATCCACGGCAATAAGGCTAGTGAACTGACTTACGATATGATGCTCAAGGGCAATATTTGTGATGCTATCTTGCCATTTCTTACGCATCATTGGGCGTATATCGCTGTTGCGTTCACGGCGCAAGGTATGACTGAGTTGCGCGATTTTTTCTCTCGCCCAAGCAACGCCTAAGCCAGCGCGTTTGGCCGTGGGGCTAAGGGGCATGCGAATTGACCAAGGTTTGCTTGATGCCGCTCGTGCTGACTGCCAACCCGTTACCTTAAGTGCATTGTCGGGTTGTTGCACTTGCATGCCATTTTCAAGGTGTGTCACTGGCACTCGGTAGTGGATAACCAATGGCTGGGCGGCATATAAGTCAGGAATAACACTGGGGTAAAACTCAGTCTCTCGGGCGAATTCAATATGTATATCTTGCATCACAGGGCGAGTCAGTTTGTTAAACAGTGCCGTCATTTTGTGTTGTACCTGTTGAATGTCGCCAATGTAGGTAAAGGTGCCCCGGCCTGCTTGTGCGGCCTGGGTCATAAAGTAACTGTTGGGCGCCGAACCAATGCCAATAGTAAACAAGCGACTGTCAGCCAACTTGTTTTCAATCAGGCTCATTAAGGCACCCTCATTGCTGACACTGCCATCGGTGATAAAGACCACTTGGCGTAGCTTATGCGAGCCAAGTGAATCGCTATCGTCCCTATGGAGTGAGGGTTTGTTTAACGCCAATGTCAGGGCGGGTGCCATTTCAGTGCCGCCATCTGCGTGTAAGCTGGCGACCCAATTTCGTGCGCGCTGAATATGTTTTGCTGTGGCGGGCATGGCACGTTTCCATAATGCTTGGGGTGAGTCGTTAAATTGAATAATGTTGACGTTATCCTCTGGGCGCAGCTGCGTTAAGGCAAAGTCTACAGCGCGCTTTGCTTGTACAATCGATTCCCCAGCCATAGAGCCTGAGGTATCGAGTAAGAACACCACTTCTCTTGGGGTCCTCTGTTTGGCGACGGCTCCGTCAGTGGAATGTGATGCATCTTGCACAGGTGGAGTAAGCATCACTAGCCCATAACGATATTTGCCTTGGGTTTCGCTAAAGTGTGCTGCACTGGGAGCATCGCCTGGGGCGGGTTGCCACGTTAGAGCAAAGTCGTGGTTGGCGATATGCTGTTGAGCCAATTCAATATGATAGCCACCGTTTTTCTCTCCTTGTTGGCTGATGTTGATAGGATGATGTTCGCTAATAATGTCGTCAGCGGTCAGTGCAAAGCCACTGTCTAACTCAACACTGATACGGACTGGGTTGGCGGGCTCATCAGCTGTTTTTATTTGCTGGCTCATTGCTGTCACGCTTTGCCCCCAACCCTGAGTATTGACCGTGGCGACTGTACTCTTGTCAGTCGCGTCATTGGGTGAATATCGCGGCGTTATTGTCATGGGAAAGCGCAACCTAAATGTTTGTTCGTCAAACCCAACCACCTGTTGATATTCAATCGTGATGCTGATGGATTCATTTGGGCCAATGTTGGCAATAGTATTGGTGAAAAGGTTAGGGCCTGTCTCTTATACACATCTCCGAGCCCACGAGACAAG
>OJFV01000117.1_pt1 | contig 40693 bp, 59 predicted proteins | sample 1594391 | NCBI WGS metagenome assembly OJFV01 (sample SAMN05416856, study PRJEB24817) | seawater metagenome | isolation source: Sea water | place: Canada:Atlantic | collected 2013-11
ACGAGATTGCCTCTTGTCTCGTGGGCTCGGAGATGTGTATAAGAGACAGGCCTAGCAAAGCAATATCTTTACTGCTGTTTGAATTGGGGAGTTCGGGGTTTATGGTTTTAGCAAAATAAGTAGATCCATCTTTAAATACACGACGAAATAGAACATCGCCGTCTATTTCAACCATCATATCTTTGTTGTCTTTATATGCTTTAGCAGCATCAAAAATAACAATACTGTCTTCAGGATAACTGACACCGATGTTTGTTCTCATTAACTCATTAGTTAATTTAACGGCATATATTTTTTTGCCAGGGTTTTCTCTAAAGGGTATTTGTTCAATTGCGTTGATCGGTTGACCATTTAAATAAGACTGAACGTCTTTAATATTAAGTAAAGGAATAGAATGACTAACCGCAAATAATGGGGTTTGCTCTTTAACTGCTAGCTCAACACCTTCATCCATATCTCGGTCCAAAGTGTTCGATTCTACATTGTAAGCCTTTAAAAGAGCCCTAACGGTAAAGTGACCAGGGTTTTTAATGGCGTCTCTTTCTACTTTACCTATTTGTTGCTGTGAAATAGTGAAGCCAGTTTCACCCGAGGCTTGAGTTTGATCCCAACCGAGTTCAGTTCTATAAAATTCAAGGCATTGCCCAAGTGTTTTATTCATCAGCATATAAGTTCGTCAAAAAATGTATTTTGCCATAACAAGATTTTTTTTGCTTCTCATATTTGATAAGCATAAATGATTAGTATATAGTGTACGCATATATGCTTATTTATGGACAAAGCAAATGAGACCTCTACAAAAATGCAGAGATGCGCGTAAATTATCTTTACCAACGTTAGAAAAATTATTAAAAGGTATTCATGGTGGCTCAAAGACTACGCTGTCGCGCCTTGAGACTAAACCTATTAATAATGTAAGCAAACCCTTGCTTATTGCTCTGGTTAATACTTTTAAGGAGCAAGGTTTAAAAACCGAGCATATACTTTCACCTGAGCTTTATTCTGACTTCACCGTTAATTATAACCCTATTGCTGAAAAAAGTCATTGTCAGGGTTCTGACAGAACATTCAACGAGCAAGAAGTTCTTTTAAATATTACTAACCAATGGTTAGAAAATACGGTAGCTACCGCCACTAGTTTTGCTGTTGAATTGTATGAAAAACTGGGTGAAGACAACTTAGTAAAACCTATCCCTGCAACCGCCGATGAGTTTTCCACTTGGAAAAATAGCGCCCTACAAAGAGTAAGTAGGATATTAGACGGTGAAAACCCATTACCTTTGTCTTGGAAATACTACTGGTTGTCTTGCTTACCTGAAAACATTAAACAAACAGCGCTTAACCAAATGCTGGCCAATTCTGGTTATATGTTAATTGCCCTACCTAGTACTCAAAAAATAAATGTTAAAGATGAGACAGCAAAAATTGATGCAATAAGCCGACAATTTGCTGATGTTATTGGTGAGTCTAAACCCGCAATGGACGGTGTTTATGATGCCCGAGACAAAGCAATTGAACTTCAACTATTACAAGACAAACTAGCTGAACTAATAGCGGCATGTTATCGCGAATCAACGGTTATTGAGGCCTGCACTGGCGTTAAGAGTAAATCTCAACAAATATGGGCAAATAGCCCATTAAATAGATGGTAGGTTGCTATGTCACAAGAGCGCTTATTTATTTATTTACGTGAAAGAATTGATTGGGCTTTTAATTGTAATGCTAAAAGTTCAGTGCTTGATGGTAGCAACATTGTTAGCGGCGCTTTTGGCTCTAAATGCTTAGTGCCACCTTGGGCGTTTGCACAAACACCGATTGTGCAGGCAGTAAATCAGCTTGATGATCATGAAAAAATATTGGTTAAATTTGTGGTTGGTTTGTCGGTAACTGAAAAAGAGTTAGTAAATATGATGGTACCACTTTGGTTCGCTTTTTATCAGCAATACCAAGTGTTTCATCGTTTAAATTCTTCAAGCGTACCTAAAGCGCAACGCTTATTAGAGTTCGCCTTAATGAATTACAAATTAAGCGAAGCTCAACAACCCTTAGTGAATAACACAATCATCATGCAAACCATTGGCCTTAGCGAAAGCAAGTTTAGCCGCGATTGGAAACCAAGAATGTTGATCATGAAAAAAGTTATCGCTAAGACGGAACATGTCGCTTTGAACAAAGTGATCAACTGTATTGATAAACAGAGAAGAAAACATGCCTAACTTTATTGTATTAAAAAATGGTACGCCACTTGACATGATAACCGCCAGCGGAAATTTAAAAGCTTTGTGCCAAGCAACAAGAACAACCGGCTTACCAAGTTTTCCTATGTATGCGGCTAAAGGGGTGTTGTTTGCCAAAGTTGGACGAACACAATACATGGTATTTGACTGTACTGATAACAATGCACACCAAGTAGTTGAAGACATTCTGAACGAAAAGCGAGTACCAACGGTAAAAAAGAAACGGGCCACATTAATTCCCAGTTTGTTTAGGTTGCCCCAGTTACCCATATTAACCATGGAGGCGCCAGCTTATGTGGTTTAACAGTGCGCATATATTTAGACTAACCAGAGCCGACTTTTTTTCTCAAATACAATTGGAGTTGTTGTTAAGCCAAAGCAAATTTAGAGAATGCGGTGCAACTGAGCAAGCAACGTTCGGTTGGGACAGCGCTTTACCGGGCACTAAAAACTTAGTGCATAGCGTTGAGAATAATAACTATCAGTTAATACGCTGTTGCAAAGCAACTAAAGTATTACCAGCCGATTTCATTCACAGAGAAATGAAGAAAAAAGTTGCTGTTATTGAAACCGAACAATGCAGAAAAGCCACCAAAAAAGAAAGAGAGCAGCTAAAAGAAGATTTAATATTTGAGCATTTACCCAATGCATTTCCTACCTATAAATACACGAATATTTATTTAGATAACGTTAACCAATTATTAATAATTGATACCCCCACAAGAGGCACTGCTGAAGATATATTGGCGCTGCTTAGAAGCTGCATTGGCACGTTACCGGTAACCGATTATTTCAACCGTGAGCCATTACAACAATGTTTAAGCCATTGGATTGATGGCCAACGAGATATTGAGCCTGGGTTTGTGTTGGGTGGCAGTGTTCAGTTTTCAGCGGCGGGGGATACGCCGGCACAAGCTAAATTTACTAACGAGCATGACGTTACCGCACCAGCGATTAAAAACTTCATTGTAGAAGAAGACCGAGAGGTTAATTATTTAAGCCTTGAATTTGACGAAGCCTTTTATTTTACCCTTGATACACGCGGATTTTTAAAGGGCCTTAAGCCATCTGATGTGTTAGCTGAGCAAAATGATGACATTGACAGTGATGATGTGTTAGCCAAAATAGATGCTGATTTTGTGCTGTTCGCTAAAGAAATGGGCCGGTTGTTTTATTCATTTACTGCTTTAAAAGTTACTGATGAAACCGAACGAGAGCCGTTTGATGCGACAACAATTAGTTATCCGACACTTGAAGAAATGGCAGATGAAATACTTAAAGAAGCAACATCAGAAGTTGAAAAAGAATTTAAAAACTCAGTAGAGGAATTGTGCGCTGAAGACTCATTGTTAAATGAAGCTAAAGCATTTGTAGTAGAAGAACAGCGTGCATCAATATCAAGTGTTCAGCGTAAGTTTCGTATTGGCTATAACCGCGCAGCTAGAATTATTGAACAGCTTGAAACACAAGGTGTTGTATCTGCACCAGGTCATAACGGAGCCAGAGAAGTATTAGAGCTCGTTTCATTGATGCCGCAGCATGAAGCTGAAAAGGCGTTGAGTGATCAATTATGCGAATAATAAACATAGGGAAGTTTGGAAATGAAAAATTCAATAAATAAAAAGTTTTATCGTGGTGATAATAAGCTTAGAGCTAAAACTGTTGGTGAATTAAAAAATATATTAAAAGAATTGCCTGACGAACTGGAATTAGATCCTTACGAAAGTGGCTGTTCTGTCATTGTTTATAATATTGATTCAAATGTGCATGTTTGTGTTGAATCTAACTGGGCTGACTAGCAGGGGTAATTTAATGTCTCAAACAAGAATGGGGTCACTAATTGAGAAAACAATAGAAACCACTTTGGCTTTTGGTTTGTCTGTTGTACTAGCTCCTGTGTTTTTTAAGCTAAATGGTATTGAAAGTGATTTTTCACAAAACATTAATATTGTTATTTGTTTTACTGTTTTAGCAATTGTTAGAGGCTACGTTGTTAGACGGTTGTTCAATAAACTTACCAAGTTATCCACTGAAAATGTGGATAACTAATGGGCGCCGTTGATATACAAAACATCAATGATGTGATGACAAAAAGAGAACAAGCCAAGGCATTGCTTGAAGAAGAGCTGATGTCTGTTGATTTTGGCAAGGGTAAAACGGCACACAGCATTGAACAAATAAGAGCGGCAAGGATTTCATTAACGCGATTCTTTCCAAGTTTAATAGGTGATTTACAAAGGGAGTACAACATCATGATCACACCAATAATGCGAAAACAAAAAAAAGAAATTATGCAAGCTAGGCAAGCACTAGAGCTAAAAATATTAGCCTATGCTGACGCTTGTAGAGACATGGGCGAAGAGGGCGCTACTGAGTATCAGTCGTCAGTTAAAGAATATCAAAAAGTACAGGCAATCTGCTTGAATTAGTTTTATTACGCTAAAGGGGGCGATATGAAAAAGTTAATAGGTGAAAAAAGAGGAAAGTTAACCGTGCTTTCTATAGCAAAAACCAAAGGTAAAAATGGGGAAACTTATTTGTGTTGCCATTGCGCTTGCGGAAAAGAAATCCAAGTGAGAGCTAATAACTTTACTCAAGGACACAATTTAAGCTGCGGATGTAATAGAAGAAAAAATGCAAAAAAGAATAAGGTTAATTTTGTTATAAATAATAGGCCATCTGACCCTAAAAAGGTTAGTACTGATAAAAAAAATCGAAGGCAAAACAAGAAAAAGCATTGAATCAATTCAAGAGCAACGAGCGCTTGAGCGTGAGTTTTCGTTAGACGCATGGTGATAAACACATGGATAACAAAAAAAGGTCGGGAGATTTAAACATGAAAAATTGGCATATGTCATTATTTATGAGCATAGCGAGTGTAATAGCTTTATTGATCTTAGGTGATGGAGCGTTTGGGTTAGGCTTTATTATTTTTATGTCAACAACATATGTTTGTCGCTCCATTGAAGCCAATACAGAAGTAACAAAAAAAGAAATTGAGAGAGGAACTAATGTCATTAAATAAAGTAACACTCATAGGTTGTTTGGGTAAAGATGTCGATTTTAGATTTTTACCTAATAGTGGCGGGGTAGCTAACATAAGTATTGCCACGTCTGACAAATGGAAAGACAAGCAAACGGGTGAGCAAAAAGAAAAAACCGAATGGCATAGAGTTTCCCTTTTTGGCAAGCTTGCTGAAATTGCGCAACAATTCTTAAAAAAAGGATCTAATGTTTATATTGAAGGGCAACTACAAACACGCAAGTGGACCAATCCACAAGGGCAAGACCAATACACTACCGAGATAATTGTTCAGGGTTATACGGGTGTATTGCAAATGTTAGATAAAAAACCTGCAGGTCAGCAAAACCAACAAACAGCAACACAAGGTGGTTTTCAGCCAAGCCAGCCACAAAAAATGCACACTATTTTACCAAAACACCCTAATAGGATAACTAAAAACCAAGCTGAGATAAACGCTGAAAGAGCTGATGCTCAAGCCCAAGGCTATACGGTGACAAATTAATTTATTAGGCACAATAAGGGCTAGCGCCAAACTTGAAACGCATGTCAGCAACTTTTCATTTTTGGTGCTTTTTTTGGTAAGTTTTGGTGGTATAGTTTTCCCAAGATGTGAAAAAACCGCATATACAAAGCCTGCTTAACAGCAGGCTTTTTCGTTTCTGGAATCCAAACAATGAAAAAATTCTACTATGGCATTAGATCAATACATGAAGCTAAGGTTTTAGCGCGTCGTGTTGTAGCTGCGCTTGGTGGTAATGACGATGTATTTAATCAAATGATTGAAACGTCTTGTGCAGAAACAAAGTGCGGCACTTATCCGGATGCTCACCCTGAAATTATGGGTGTTGGCCTTTGCCAGCATGACCAAATTAATATTGACGACATACAAGATGAGGGCGAACAACGTCACTTTGATATTGTTAAAAAAGAATTCGGTTACGATATACCAACCATCAAATTAGCTGATTTAGCGGAAGACCCGTTACTTTCATTAATTTGTTGTCGATTGTCTTATAAACGCATACCTGCAGCAATACCAAGTGATTTGCTTGGTAGAGCGCAATATTGGAAGGAATATTACAACACTAAGGCTGGTAGCGGCACTGTTGAGCATTACCTTGAATCAGTTAAAGAATGTTTAGGCGAGGAATGGCAATGAGTTTTTTAACAAAGTTATTTTCATCAAATGTAGCAGAGCCAATTAATGCTGTCGGCAATGTATTGGATAATTTGTTTACTAGTGATGATGAAAAATTATCACACGAAGAAGTAAAATTACGTTTATTACAAAAACCTAATCTTGCGCAAGCCGAGATTAACAAAGTTCAAGCTCAACACCGAAGTACATTTGTTGCTGGTGCTAGACCTTTTCTAATGTGGGTTTGTGGCTTTGGTTTTTTATTCGCGTTTGTTATTAATCCTATATTGCAATGGTTAGCGCCTGAGTTTGGTTCTCCTGAATTACCTCTTGATGCAATGTTAGAATTAACGCTTGCTATGCTTGGTTTAGCAGGGCTAAGAACAGTAGAAAAAATTAATGGTGTTACGAAATAATGGAAGCATATCAAATCATAATGATTTCAATTGCGTTAGCTGGATTAGTAGCAGCGCCTTTTATTCGTAGTATTACTACGAGTATAAAAGAACAAACTACCGACCTCCAAACTTATAAGCTTCATGTTGCTGAAAAGTATGTAACTCAAGACGCGCTAAAAGACCATTTAGAACGAATAGAAAAAGGTATTAGCGAGCTAAAAACAATGGTAAGAGATAAATAAACCATCTTAATGTGGCGCGAGCGAAAGCTCGTCCTAGACTGCCCGATTCGTTGGGCAGTCACCCTATTGGCATGCCGTTTGATCCTGACTTCAATCTTTGTAGCAATCTGCCCCTTTGCAGTTCCGCTACTTTTCAAACGGCATACCAATGCGGTGACAACTAATCACCCATCAATTGGATCTTTTTAAATGTTTTAGAGATGAATTTATATCGAGATGGTGGCCTAGAGCCACAATACTCTTTAAGAAATGCGCCTTTTTCTTGGTATGCACGAAGCTCACCTTGAGTTAAGACGCCTTCAGCGTGTTTCTTTTTAACAGTAGTTGTAGCAGCTTCTGTTGCAGCGATAACAATTTTACATTGCGGTGTGATCTTACCAACTAATTCATCAGATTCCATGAAAGGTTTACAGTGCTTAGATAAAACGGCCTCTATACCAAAGGTATCTAGTGCAGCATCACAATCCATCCCGCGTTTATTGTATATTTCATAGATTGTTTTGATTGTGTCGGTGGCATCAGTGTACTGATACTCACTATCGTCAGCCATTGATTGAGCTGTCATTACTGTTAGAGCCAGTAGGATTAAGTAGCGCATTCATCTTCCTTGTTAAATTAAGTAAGGCATTACAATAAAGTGTATGACTTTGAAACTCAAGGCTTAGACCAAGCGATAAAAGATTTAGATGCATTAGAGCGTGAGCAACTACCGTTTGCATTAGCACTAACAGCAACGTGGACAGCGCAAGATATACAGGCCGAAGAGAAGAAGGTTATAGCGCGTGTATTTGATAACCCATCACCTTATGTAATCAATAGTGTTCTAGTTAAATCAGCAAGAAAAGATAACCCTATTGCAGCTGTTTGGGTTAGCGAGGGCAGTGTTGACAAGGGTGGAAACATTGCTAAGACATTGTTTGCTGAAATATGGGGAGGCAAGCGTAAGGCTAAAGGATTTACACATGTCATGCGTAATAAAGGAATATTAAAATCTAACCAATATCTATCAGCAGCTCCTAATGCTAAACGCAATCAGTATGGAAACATATCCAAAGCAAGCCTGAAAAAAGTTATATCAGATCTTGAAAACCCTAACAGTAAAAAAGGTCGCATAAAGTATTTCATGCTTGATGATGACAGTGGCGCAGGTAGCGCTTGGAATAATGTTATTTGGAAGAAGCTTGGCAGAAATGACATGGAGCCATTCTTAATCATATCGGATGAAGCACCGTCGTATAAGAAACGCTTACCATTTTATGAAGTCGCCGAAAGAATTCTAAAGAAAAAAATCCCTGTCAACTTTGAGAAAGCAATGGATTATGCGATTGCTTCAAGTATTCGATGATAATTACTCTTTCAATGAAATGTTGGCACAAATATTCATGTTCTCAGGCTTTTTGGGTCCTTCCTAGGGGTTGTCCTCCTGGAGGGTAATTCGAGGCTCGACATATCTCTCATTTAGAAAATTTTTTAAAAATCCATTTCCGCTTCCGCTTTATAAAAAGGGGACTACTCAAGTTTATGTTTTAGGTGTTTATGGCTAACCAAAAAGAGGTTGCTGATTTCTTAGGTGTAACTCCTCGAACAGTTAGAAACCTGCAATCTGACGGGGTTTTTGTTACTCCGACATCAAAGAATGGATATGACTTAAAAGTATTCACTCAGGCATATATTAGTTATCTAAGAGAGTTAGCAAAAAAGAAAAGCGTTAGCGGAACTGAACCGGAAAAAGAAAGCCAGGAAGCGCGAAAAACTCGCTTAGTAAATGATGATAAAGAAATCACCATTTTACTTAAAAAAGTCAAATACAACCAAGAGCTCAGAAAATGGGGTCCTATTGATTTACTCGAGTACGCTCTCCAACAATTTTCAGCGATAGCAAAAACAGAAATAGACACATGGGTTCCTAAAATGCGTAGGGCTTGTCCTGATATCCCGTTAAGTTCATTGAAAATAGTTGAAAAAACAGGGGTAAAAATAAAAAACGAGTTGAATAATATAGATGTTCCATTGGAAAGCTACGTTAAGGGCAGTGAGGAATTCGATCAAGAGTGGGCTCAGCCCATTGAAATCGAGGATTCCGATAACGGGTAATGAATGGTCAGAAAAACATTTCAAACTTGTAGCAGGTTCTTCTCAAGAAACTGGTGATTGGGAATCACAGCCATTTCAAATCGCAATCATCAACATGATGACGAATGACTCAATTCGTGAAGTGTATTTACAAAAGTCTGCACGTGTTGGGTACACCAAAATGTTGATCATTGCCCTGCTTTATATGGCAGAGCATAAAAGTCGTGACTCTGTGGTATATCAACCAACGGATGATGACGCTAAAGATTTTGTTGTAGATGAATTACAACCAGCAATAGAAATCATGCCTATCATTCAAGATGTTTTTCCTGATTGGAATGCTGAAAACGAAAAGAATAACGTTAAAAAGAAAAAAGGTATTGGCTGGACCATTGATATTAAGGGAGCTCACAGCCCGAAAAACTTTCGGCGAATTACAAAACAAGTTGTTGGGTGTGATGAAGTTGACGGTTGGAAACTTGAAGTAGGTAAAGAAGGTAGTCCAATCGAGTTAGCAAAAAAACGTCTTGAAGGTGCTAGCTTTCCTAAATTTATAGCGGGTACAACACCAACAAACAAAGGTGAAAGCTTAATAGAGAATCTTATGCGAGAGGCCGAGTTAAGATTTGCTTTCCATTTACCATGCAAACATTGTGATCATGAACAGGTTTTATATTGGGGTGGTGCTGATTGCGATTTTGGGATGAAATTTGATTCATCATTACCGAAGCAGTTAGCAGGAAAGACAGCAAAGTATCAATGCGTTAAGTGTCAGGATTATTTTTATTATTCAGACTTAGAAAGCTTGCAGAAAAAAGGCAAATGGATTGCTGAAGATGGAACATGGACAAAAAATGGTGATGATTTCTTTGATGAAAACGGAAATAGTGAAGAGCCCCCAAAACGCGCCGGTATTTATGTAAATTCGTTACTGTCATTAAAGTTGACGGATGGGTGGGGAACACTAGTTGAAGAGTTTTTATCAAAGAAGAATGATAAGAACGAACTAAAAACCTTTATTAACCTTAGCTTAGGTGAACTTTTTGACCTTGAAGAAGGGGAAAAACTTGATTGGGAAACGCTTCATGCAAGACGTGAAGTTTATCCGGCACAAGTACCAAAGCGCGGTGTTTTTTTGGTAGGAACTTGTGATACTCAAGATGATCGTCTCGAATATGCTGTATGGGCGATAGGCCCATCTGAGGAAATGTGGCTTATCTGGACATATGTTCTAGAGGGCGACCCCGCAAGCGAAATCTTAAAGAAAAAAGATAGCAAAATTCTTAAAAAAACATTCAAACATGAATTTGGTCATGACATGGCTATTGATGTGTGGTGTCGTGACTCTGGTGGTCATTATACCGAAGAAGTATATGAATGTTCTAGACGTCATGGTCGACGTTGGGTTTACCCAACTAAAGGGCACAGTCAATATGGTAAACCCATCGCTACTGTCCCACCTACACCCAACAAAATACATAAGGTTTACTTAATTATGGTGGGTACTGATAACGCTAAAGACGTTATTTACACTCGCTTGAAAAACTTACCAAGCCCTGAAGATAAAATTCAGCCAGGTGTTATCCATTTTCCATTGGATGATGATATTTGTGATGATGTTTTTTTAAAGCAGCTTACTGCAGAACGAAAAAAAATTGATTACAAGAGCGGCAAAAAACGCGTTGTTTATGATGCGGGTGGTCGACGAAATGAAGCAATCGATTTAGCCGTATTAGCCTTGGTAGGGTTAAAAATTAAAAAGAAAAGAGCATTGCTTGATCTTGATGAAAGATATCAGGCTCTACTTGAAGAGTACAACATCGAAAATCCGGTACCAGAAACTTCTGAAGAAGATGACGAGCCAGAAACAAAAAAAGACGATGTTGATTTTGAAGCCATTGGCAGAATGATGAGTGGGTAATATGTCACAAGCACTACTTGATGAAGCGAAAACAGCACGACATAAATTACTTACCGGTACAAAGGTAGTGTCATTTAACGATGGCAATTCAACCGTTCAATATAATCAAGCAAGCCTGAAAAAACTTGAAAAATATATTGAAAAATTAGAAGCGAGTCTTGAACAACCAACTCGCCGTCGAAGTCCTGCTGGAGTGATGTTTTAAATGGAAAACATTCAAATCTTAGGTTTAGACGGTCAACCCCACAGTGCATACCAAGGAGCTCAAGAAGGGTTTGGTGGTCAATTAGCAGATTGGACACCACCGTTACAAACCGCAGATGCAGCTTTATTACCCAACCTTGATATGGGTAATGCTCGTTCTGACGACCTTGTAAGAAATCATGGTTATGCTAGTGGTGGTGTTCAACTTCATGTTGATAACATCGTAGGTAGTTTATTTCGTCTTAGCTACAAACCTAACTGGAAAGTACTAGGCATTAGTGAGAAAGAAGCCAGAGAATTCGCTAAAGAAGTTGAATCTGAATGGGCAGATTATGCCGAAGACGAAAATTACATGTATATCGACGCCGAGCGTAAACGCACTTTCACCATGTTGGTTAGAGAAGCTATTGCAACGGACACTAGATATGGTGAAATTCCCGCATCAGTAGAGTGGATAAAGCGCCCAGGTTCTTTTTACAACACAGCGATAAAATTAATATCACCTAAACGTATTAGTAATCCGAATTGTGAACCTAATACTAATAAACTTAAAGGTGGTGTAGCTTGCGACAATTTCGGTGCAGCACTTGGTTACCATGTAAAACAACCGGATGACATTCTTGGATATTCATTGAACAGTTACCAAGGTGGTAATTGGAAATATGTCCCTCGTCAAACACGTTGGGGCCGATTGCAGTTTATTCACATTTTTGAACCAAGCGAAGACGGTCAAACGCGTGGAGATAACAAATTTTTATCAATCATGGAGCAATTGCACATGGTTGATAAATTACAGAAAACTAAGCTACAAAATGCCATTGTTAATGCTATGTATGCGGCAGTTATCGAGTCAGAACTTGATAGTGAACAAGCAATGGAGTTTATTTTAGGGGCAGAAGATCCCACAAAAACTAATAAAGCCATTAATTCTTGGATGCACAATATTGCGGCTTATAACAAAGGCGCCAACATCAGAATGAACGGTGTGAAAACTCCACACTTGTTCCCAGGCGATAAACTTTCATTAAAACACCCAAGCAATAGTGACAATGGTTTTGCAGCTTTAGAGCAAGCGATTTTACGTTATTGTGCTGCGGGTTTGAATGTATCTTATGAGCAGCTCGCGCGTGACTATTCAAATGTAAATTATTCAAGTGCCCGTGCTTCTATCATGGAAACATGGAAGTACTTTATGGGTCAACGCAAAGTTAAAGCGAACCGCTTTGCCACTCAAATATTTAGTTTGTGGCTTGAAGAAGCAATTTCTAAGAAAAAAGTAAATATTCCAAAAAGTGCAAAATACAACTTTTACCAACGTAAATCGGCATGGTGTCGATGTGATTGGATCGGCAGCGGTCGCCTAAGTATCGACGGATTGAAAGAAATTCAAGAATCAATATTACGTATTGAATCAGGTCTTTCAACCTATGAAAAAGAATGCGCAAACATGGGTGAGGACTATCAAGAAGTGTTTTCTCAACAAGTTCGAGAAGTTGAAGAACGTAAAGCCGCAGGGCTCCCCCCTCCTAGCTGGATGCAAATTCGTAATTTGATTGGCGAGCAAGACGAAGAGCAGGAAGAAGAGAAAAACAACAAAGGCAAAAATGATGAATAATATTTTATCGCAATTACTTAATTCAACCTTGTTGATGAGTCACGAAGGCGCACAAGCGTTATTTAATTCCTTACGTGGCCAGTTAGATAAAGATTTAAAAATTGTTGGCGCTAACGGGCAAGAACTTTCAGCAGAAAAACCAAGCATAGTTTGCAATCAAACCTTGATGAGCTATGGCTTATCGGCAGCTCAAGACAAGCCATACGGTTTTATTGATGGTGTTGCTGTTATTCCGGTTACGGGTGCACTAATTCATGGTTATAACTACAGCAGTCGATATGCCACTGGTTATGAAGCTATTTTGTCCATGTACAAAGCCGCAATGGATGACCCTGATGTCAAAGGAGTTCTGTTTGTTTTTAATACCCCAGGTGGTACGGTTGCTGGTTGTTTCGATTTAGTTGATTACATATATGAAACCCGTGATCAAAAACCTGTTTGGGGTATTGCTAATGAAATGGCGTGTAGTGCAGGACAAGCATTGTTTAGCGCTTGTTCAAAACGATTTGTTACTCAAACTGCGATTACTGGCTCAGTAGGTGTTGTTCGATCTCATGCCAATTATGAAAAATTAATGGCGGAGTGGGGTGTTGAAATGACCCTTATGTTTTCCGGTGATCATAAAGTTGATGGCAACCCATACAAAGCATTACCTAAAGAAGTATTTGAACGATTTACCGCAGAATGTGACGATCTTAGAGAAATGTTCGCCACTACGGTTTCACGCAATACCGGCATGACCACAGAGCAAGTATTAGCTACTGAAGCACTTTGTTACACCGGAGAGTCAGCTATTGAAGTTGGCTTAGCTCACGAGTTAATAAATGCTCATCACATTTTTGAAAAATTTAACAACCACTTGTCCACTCAGGACACCAACCATGTATTTGGAGCAAATATGTCTAAAGAAAACGAAACGCCTGAAGCTGGAAAAGATCCACAGGCAACCACAGCGCAAGCTAAATCGGATGAGCGGCAACGTATTGCTGGTATTCAAGGGTGCACAGAAGCAGAAGGTCGGCAAAGCCTAGCAAATCACTTAGCAATGAATACTGACATGTCAGTTGAAGATGCGAAGTTAACGTTAGCGGCTTCTTTGCAAGAACCAAAAAAAACGGATGAAGGAGCCTCACAAGCCACCGTTCCGGATGATTTACTTTCTGCAGCTATGAATAACACTGAACAGCCTAATATAGCAGGGGGTGAGCAAGCAGGGCAGCAAGCACAAGAAAATGAAGCCAGCATGGTTGATCAAGCTTGCTCGGCATTTACTCAAGCCACTGGCGAAAAATTAGGAGCGTAATCATGACAACTAAAGCCACGTATGAAATAGAACAATTAAAAACAGGTAATGATCAGGTAAACACAACTGAAGTTACCATTCCGATAGGACAAGTTATCGCCAAGCATGTACCGCTTGGTGTTGTTACGGCATCAGGTGCAGTTATTGAGTCTAAATCAGGTGCTAATGATGGTAGCCAAAACCCTATTTACATTAGCGCTTATGATATTGATACCACATCATCAGCAGGTAAAGCTCAAGTCATCAAGTCAGGCACATTTACACCAACAGGGCTAGTTTGGGATGTATCTTTTACAGCAGTTCAAAAGCTAACAGCCTTTGTGGGTACATCTATCAGCTTACAAGAAACCGATAAAGTTTAATCAGTATTAACTTTAATTTATTCAAATAAGGCGCCTTGAGCGCCTTTTTTATTAGGAAAATATTATGTCATTTAATGCATTAGACACCCATACCTTATTAGGTATTATGCAAAAAGTTAAAAAGTTTGACCCTTTGTTTTTAATGCTGTTCTTTCCAAATGCTTTTGCATTTGAAACAGAAGAGATTATGTTTGATAAATTAACTGACGAAACAGTTGATTTAGCCGCATTTGTTTCACCAGAAGTAGCAGGCAAAATTTTGCATGACCGTGGCGGTGAATTACGTGCATTTAAACCTGCTTATGTTAAGCCAAAGCATGAGGTTACCAATAACCATAAGTTTCAACGTAAAGCCGGTGAAGCTATAGGTGGTTCAGTTTCACCCGCGGCTCGTCGATTAGCAACATTGGCCGATCATATGCGAAAACAAGATGCCCTAATTCTTCATCGTGAAGAATGGATGGCAGTACAAGTAGTATTGTTTGGTAGCGTCATTGTAGAAGGTGACGGTTATCCAACACAACAAGTAGATTATCAGCGCTCTGCTGACAATCAAAGAACCTTGATTGGCGGTGCTAAATGGGACACGGTTGACCCATTAACATACGACCCAACTGAAGATATTGAAAACTGGGCGGATCACGCTTCTGGCACGGTTGATATTATTATCATGTCAGCTAAAAATTGGTCTTTATTTAGAACATTTAAAGGTGTTAAAGAAGAGCTAGAACGCCGCCATGGTTCAACATCACGTTTAAAAATGGCTCCAGCTGATTTAGGTAAAATAGTATCTTCTAAAGGCTTCTTTGGTGAAGTAGAAATACTAGTTTACAAAGGTGAATATATTGATCCGAAAACTAAAGTTAAAACACGTTTTGTACCAGACGAGTACATTGTTTTAGGTAGCACAGGTCATAACGGCGTTCGTGCTTATGGTGCGATTAAAGATGCAGAATTAAACGCGAATGGTTTGTTTGAAGGTGAGCGAGCACCTAAACATTGGTTGCAAAAAGGTGATCCTGCTGGTGAATTTACCATGACGCAGTGTGCGCCATTACCAGTGCCAGAAAACGGCGATGCGGATGCTTTTGTGGTAATCAAAACACACTAATCTTAAATAAATCCAACTTAAACAATCAAAGCCTCTTTATTAAAGAGGCTTTTTTATTACAGGTGAAATCGTGGAAAAATTGACTAAAAAAGTACTAGAAGCACAAACCAATGAAGAGCTTATCGGAATAATCGATGATATCGCCGAGCTCAAAAATAAAGAGCTTGAAACATCAGGCACTAAAAAAGAGTTAGTGGCAGTTATTCTTGCTGAACAATCAGAAGGTGACGATAGCGCATTGAGCAACACCTCTTACAAAGTATTAAAAACTTTTGATGCTACTGTCGATGGGAAGCGTTTTTCAATGACAGCGGGTGAAACAGGTCCAATACCTGACGAATTAATGGATGAACTTGTAGATGGTGGTTTCTTAGAACTACCAGTCGAAGAAAAATAATGTCATTAGCAGAAATTAAGAAACAGGTATTTCTTGATTTGTTGGGTGAGTGCGGTGTGGAAGTAACAATAACACCATACTCACCAAGACCATCTAAAACACTATTGGCTCACCGCATGATGTCTTTTAGTGAAGATATTTATGAAGCTTTTAGTACTCATAGTGCCAAGAGAATTTATCGTGTTTTGGCTAGTGAGATAACGTTTGAGATTAGAAACTCTATTGTAAATATCGACGGCTCTGAATTCGATGTAACTCATAGTCATCTTCAAGATGATGACAATATTATACTCTTTTTGTATGTACAGTAACCATGCTAATAAAACCCATTGTAGAACAGCTCATAGACCAAAGTTATTTTACTGAAGTTAGAGCGAGTAAAGCTATTCCCTCGCTTGATGATTTAAAAAGCCCAACAAGCGCTGTAATTTTACCTATTTGTTATTTATTACCGGTTAAAGATGGCGGCGCTGGTATTAGCGCAGATAACCGCCCTAAGCAAGCCATTACCTCAACCTATTCTTTTTGCATTATTGCCAAAGCGGGTGACTTTCATACCCTTGATGAGCCACCAATGACCGAAGCTAAAGAAAAGTTAATTGAAGCGTTAATGGGCTTTTCAATATCGCCTTTATACGAGTCTATGTCATTTGTTAGAGGGCAATACCACGAAAGCAACAAACAATATGAATCTTGGGTGTTTGAGTTTGAAGCAACACGCACATTTAGAAAAGCATAACCTTAAATTTAACATCATTAATTGGAGCATTTCATGCCAAAAAAAACATTAACACGTAATGAAAAAACGGGTGCATGGGATAGCACCAAAGAAGCGTTGCCATCTGAAATTGAACAAAAAAAAGTCGGCACAAAACCCACGGCTAAAGATGTTGAACCTAAAGATTCAGCAACTAAATCTAAAACGAAGGTGAAATAACAATGAAAGACAATTATTTATTATTAGTTGCAGAGCAAGCAGTGGCCGGCACACCAGCAGTATTAACAGGTGCTGATGTTATTGAAACCACCGATGGCGTTCAAGTGGACGAATATACAGGTGAGTATGTAACTCGTAATGTAGATGGCCCCATTGCCACCGCCGGTGAAGAAATCAACACTAAACCGCATCAAGCACTTAACACCAAAGTGGATATGGCCGGTGGCGGTAGTGCCACTAATACAGCAACCATAGGTAAAATATTACAAGCGTGTGGTTTTACTCGTACAACCGATGATACAGCAAGTGCCGAAAAAGAAATATTCACTTTAGACAACAACAATGTCAGTAAATTATTAACGTTAGGCCGTCATGTTGGCGACAAAAAATATAATGCTATTCCTGATGTGCGTGGCAATGTAGATTTTTCTTTCGACACGTTTATCACCATGGCCCTTAATTTTATCGGCAGTTATGTGCGTCCTGCAGAAGCACCGTTCCCGGGGTCAATTGTATATTCAAATTATGCAGAGCCATTACCAATTAACGATGAAAACAATGCTATTTGCCGCCTTGACGGTGTAGATGTTGTTTGCCATGGCTTAAATATTAAAGCAGGCTCTGGCGTTAAAATGGTGAATGTCGCAAACCAAAAAGAAGCCCGTCACGACAAATTATTCGCTACGGGCTCTATCACTATTTTAGCTGATGATATTTCAACTAAAGATTGGTTTGAAAAAGTAGAATCTCACAATGGCGTAAGCAAAGTACCGTTTGAATATGAACACGGCACAGTGCAATACAACATTATTAACTTCAAATCAAACGAAGTACAAATCAGCAAACCCAAAGAAACAGTAATTGATGGTGATTTAGCGTATGAATTCACCCTAACTTTTACTGATTTTGTTATCACATTGAAGTAGTAACCCTGAAGTGATTCCCTTTAACAAACACCTTTGTTTGTAACAGCCCATGCAGTTTGTATGGGCTTTTTTATTTGTTTTTTTTACGTAAACCAATAACCACATTAGGAAAGTTTATGAGCCAATTAATTGGTAACACCCCAAAAGTAGATGTTCTTTGCAAAGCGTTTTTTTTAGAGGGTGGTGATAAAACCACGGTACCATTTAATGCAATTTTCACGCGCTTAACGCGTAAAGCTAACAAAGCATTAAAGCAAAAAATACAAGACTTAATGGATGAGTTACGTACATTTTCAAAAGAATTAATCATATTATCTCAAGATGATGTTTGTTTGTCAGCCGATGGAAAAATCACGTTAGTCGATGCGCGTTATTTAAAAACACTGAGCGATGAAGAAGAGCCCAAATATTTAACTGATGCACAAAAAAAAGAAAAACGCACAGAAATCAATGAGCAGCTCGATAAAGTTGGTGAAATTATTTGCGCTGAAATTAGCGATAGCTTGCATGACATTCAAAACTTAAAAGGCATGGATAAAAAGGTAATCGATTTTTGTCCTGAATTACTTGAAGACATGCTCGACAACGAAGGTTATTTCAACGCCTTGCGCGAAGGTTTATATAAATCAACCGGCGCCTTTGAGGAAAAACGCACAAAAAACTAATAGCGCTGGGTGAATGGTGGGGCAAGCAGCAAAAGTCAGCTCCTAAGCATAGCGCTAGCGCCCGGCAAAAAAAAATAGAAGACGAAGCCAAAAACATGGGCCTTGATGCAGCGTTTATTAAACGTTGCCAAGCTCGTGCTAAAAACAAACAACAGGTTAGTAGTGATTTTCACACCTGGGTAGAGCATATGCCCATTTTCAACTTGTTTATAAAACTACGCCGACAATTCTCGGTTGGTGGTATGGGCGGCTATTACGGCATACCCATTCCAGCCAAAGAATCTCTTTTCAACATAGAACAAACCCCTTTAGAAGACCGATCGCAATTATTGGATGACATTCAATTAATTGAAGATGGTGCATTGCAGGAATTAAATAAAAAAGATGGCAAATAAAAACTATCAAGTTGGCCTTTTAATTACCGGCGATGCAAAAAAAGGGGTTAAAGCCACTCAACTCACTAGAGATGGCTTAAAAGGCTTAAGTAAGCAACAGAAAAAAACAGGTAAAAGCACCAAAGACTTGTCGAGCAAAACAGGCTCAATGATGAGCAAGCTTGGCATGGTTGCCAGTGTTGTGGGTGTAGCTACTGCCGCCTTGGGTACTATGGGGGCGGTTATGCGTACCCAAGCCATTACTGAAATGAAAGTAATGGCTGACACGCTTAATATAAGCACGCAAACCTTGTCTGAATGGTCCACCGCAGGTGAAAAGTTCAATGTTGGCGGTGAAAAAATGGCCGACATATTTAAAGACCTGCAAGACAAAATTGGTGATTTTGCCGCCACAGGGGGCGGTGAAGCGAAAGACATATTTAAAAAACTCAACTTAGACATTAATGAATTTGTGGGTTTATCAGCCGATCAACAATTATTAAAAATTGGTAGTGCGCTTGACGATGTTGCTTCGCACAGTGAAAAAATATTCTACATGGAAGCACTGGCCAACGATGCCAGCCGTTTAATACCGCTGCTTGAAAACGGTGCTGTTGGTTTAAAAACAGCACAAGAAGAAGCGCGTTTACTCGGCACGTCAATCAATGATATTGACGCTGAAATGATAGCCGTTGCAGGGCGTGAAATGCAGCGCACGGGTGATATTGCCACAGGGTTAGGTAACACCATTACTGCAGCTGTAGCGCCATCACTTGGGGCAATTAACAGCCAAATTACCGACATTGCATTAAGTTTTGGCGGTTGGGAAGGTGTTGTTGGTAGCACAGTTGACTACACCGTATCAGCTATTGCGTTCATGGCTGACAGAATAGATAACCTACACACAATCTTGTTATACATTGAGCTTGGCTATTTAAAAATTGGCAAAGCGGCAACTAACGCTATGGCAAGCAGCGCTGAATCAGTCGCTGAATTAATGAATAAAGTATTAACCCCTCTTGGTGCTGCCATCGGTTTTATTGCCGATGGTTGGTCACAAGTTGCCCTTGCCATGGGTGATTTTTTAGGTGATGAAGACATTACCGCCATGGGCGAATCATTAGCAGGATTTTCTGACAGAGTTAAAGGGTTGTCAGTTGATGCAGGCGATATTATTGCGGCTAATAATGCCATGTCTGCAGCAATTGTTACAACTACAAACGAGCTAGAAAACTCTAAAAATGCCGCCTCGGGTGATAACGTTAAAAAGTGGCACAAAGACAATGAAAAAGCAGCAAAAGAGCAAGCTGCCGCAACGGTTGCGATTAAAAAAGCACAGCAAGACCTTGGCAATCAAGCAGCCACTAACAATGGCGCTAGCACCAGTGAATTAAGCGAAGATTACGACAAACTCATTAAACAAGTTGATGATTTTTCAGGTGCATGGGCAAACGCAGGCAATGTTATTGTTGACACCTTTGGCAGTATTGGTCAACAAATGGAAAAGCTTTTCACAAGCCAAGACAAGTACACCGAAGCGATAAAATTTAATCATGCAGAGCAAGCCAAAGGTGGCAGCGACCTTAAAAAATTAAAAGCTGACGAAATCAAGCTTAACTATGCCAGTACTCAAGCACAGTTAAATAGCTATTCATCTATTGCCGGTGCAGCCGCCGGTATGTTTAAAGAAAACTCAAAAGCCGCAAAAGCAGCGCACGCAGTAGAGCAAGCGCTGGCCGTAGCATCATTAGCTATGTCAATTGAAAAAATGATCATGGGCACCGCAGAAACCACCGCCGTTGTTGCTAACGAGAGTGTTAAACAAGTGGCGCTAGGCACTACCGCAGTTATCAGCCAAGGCCAAGGCGACCCTTACACAGCATGGGTTCGTATTGCCGCCATGGTTGCCTTAGTTGCCGGATTAGGTATTGCAACTAAAGGTGGCTCTGGCACTGCCTCAGCCTCATCAGCAAGCCGACAAGAAACCCAAGGCACAGGCACATTACTTGGCAGCGATGATAAATCGGCATCCATTTTAAATAGCTATGAACGCATTGAAGAGTTAGAGCTTGATAAGTATGCGGTGTTAACTGAAATGAACACAAGCCTACATGATTTAAATAGCAACATTACGCATTTAGCCACGTCTTTTGTTAGTAACTTTGGCAAATTTGATGCAGCTAGTTATAACGGTCAATTAGGAAAAACCAGTAAGTACAGTGGAGACGGGGCGTTTACCGCAGGTGCGTTGCTCGTAGGTACTCCAATTATGTCGGCAGCGGCACTTGGTTTAGACAAACTAACTGGAGGTTTGTTTGGTGATATCGTCGGATCTATTGTTAGCAGCTTTTCAACTACTAAAAAAACACTGACCGATTCAGGTATTAGTATTGTTAGTCAAACGTTAGGCACGGTTATCGATTCAGGTCTATTACAAGCACAGCAATATTTCGATATTAAAACCAAGAAAAAATCATTTTGGGGGCTAACAAGCAAAACGAATTACAACACAGAATACAGCGACATTGACTCACAACTTGAACATGAAATGTCGTTAATTTTTGCAAGCATTGGCAGCTCAATTAACAGCGCTGTTGATGTACTTGGGCTTGATGTTGCCAATAATATAAATGATTTCATTATTGATTTACCCAATATTTCTTTTAAAGATCTAAGTGGTGATGAAATTCAGGCAGAACTAGAGGCGATGTTCTCTAGCCAATCAGACATGATGGCCACGTATTTAGTACCAGGGCTGCAAGATTTTCAAAAAGTGGGCGAGGGGTTATATGAAACACTAATTCGTCTTGCCCAAGAACAAGCTGTTTTCAATGGTGTATTAGAAATCACCGGCAATACGCTAAACAGCATTGACGCAAACCAAACCATTGCAGCAACTCAAGCAATAATTGACTTTGCCGGAGGTATCGAGAACTTACAAAGTGCTGCGAGTGATTTTTTCAACGGTTTTTATTCTGAAACTGAACAATTTGAATACAATCAAAAACAACTACTTGCGCAGTTTTCAGCGCTAGGACAAGAGCTACCAGCAACTGCCGCTGGCTTTAAAAAACTAGTGCAAGGGCTAGACCCATTAAACGAAGCTGACCAACGTTTGTATGCGCAATTGTTGTTATTGTCTGGCCAAACCGCTGAGTATTACGATGCGCTAGAAGATCAAACAACAGCAGCACAAGAGGCCATCGACGCTGAAAAAGAACTTGCGTATGAACGTATGCAAGCTATCTCGTCTTTATCAGATGACATCAATCAATTAGTTGATGATTTAGTTAACCCGAGCATCGATTATCAGTCATTAATTAAAGACGAAGAACAGCGCTGGAAAAACCAACAAAATGCAGCAGACAAACTTTATAAAACTGAAATGCAGCGGTATGAGGGTGCATTAAATGCTGAAAGAACACTAGATGAATATATTAACGGGTTAGCGTTTAGCGATAATTCAACATACTCACTGGGTCAACAAGAAAGCTTTGCCAAAAGTAATTTTAAAGCAGCGGTTAACTCAGCTGGAGATGGTGATTATTCAGCGGTATCGGATGCCACTAGTGCAGCAAGCCAATACTTAGATATTGGTAAAGAACGCTTTGGTGGTGACTCGCAAAGATACCGAGATATGTTTAAGTACGTTAATACTACCTTAATTGAATTATCTGATTTCTATGCAGATTTCGAAGCACCTGAGCAGCAAACGATTGAAGAATCACCAGAGCTAATAAGTTTGCGTGAACAACTTGCCGTATCACAAGCAGCAGCACAGCAAGCAGAAAACCAAGCCTTGGCTGATTTACTAACCTCACAATTGGGCGAATTATCAGGATTAAGTGGCGATAGTATAGACTCGCTAATTGAGAGCTTTAGCATTGATTTAGCGCAACTTGGTGAGCTACTTAGCGTTAACTTAGTTGAGCTTATTGAAGTAACAAAACAGGGCGTAAACCCCGTTGCTGGTGATGTAATCACTGGTACCGGAAACTACACAGTGCCCGTTGATAATGTTGTTGCGTTTCCTGAAATTACAAACCCAATTTTACCCGCGCAAGTGCCAGAAACTACAAGTACTAATAACAACAATGGTAATTATGCCGAGGTAGTTGCCGAGCTTAAATTATTACGTGAAGAAGTAGCCGCATTTAGAGCAGATTCAAACGACAATGCAGATGATGCAGCAGGCCAGCGTGACGCCCAAACTACAACGCTAGAAGTGCAAACCGATGAAATTGTACGCAGTAACTTAAGACAAGTGAACGTTAGCTAATGATTACCGATACTCAATTTAATGAATGGGCGCAATCATCAACAAAACACCCTATTTTACTCGTTGAAATAACGCACAAAACAGGCAAAGTGTATTTGTCGGATCATGTGTATTTTACAAACGCAACAGATACACCGGCACACGTTAGTTATGACGTTTGTTTAAAGCAAGCCGTGTTAGTAGAGCGAACCCTGGATCAAGATTCAGTGGGCGCAATTCGCGTTTATAACGATGGTTCATTAGATCACTGGCTTGACTTATTGTTTATTGGCTATGAAATTGAAATATTAATTGGTGATAAATCATGGAATAGGGCAGATTTCAGACGCCAATTTAACGGAACAATTGACAGCTTTGAACAATTAAGCGGGAGCAGTTATGAGTTTAAATCAACCCTTGCTACTAGCATCGTTCAATCAATAGTATTTAACAAATATAACTCATACACGCCGTGGATAGCCGGTAATCATACCTCTACAAAAGCAATGGCTGCAGGTAAAATTTTTGGTATGCGTCGCTACAGAATTGCGGCACCCGAAAAATATAATCGTAATGATGTCACTATCACATATGGGGGTAACCCTGCGTCATTAACATGGATAGACGATACATGGACTACTAATACATTCTATGTAACTGACCATTTTGATGGCACGCTAGAAGTTAAGTTTGCTTGCCCCACTGTTGACCAAAAATTTAAAGCATTATTTGCCAGTGTTTGTGCTCATGTTAATCAGCCCATAAATGCCGCTAACTTGGCTGCATATCCAATCGACCCTGATATAACTTTGTACATAAGTGAAAACATGCCATTCCCCGAGTTTTTGGCCGTTTCTCTAGAAACATTAGGCGCATTACTTTGGATTAATGACGAAGGGGAAATTGAACTATATCGCAAAGAGCTGCCTGAATTAATCGAAGAAACTAGCATTGTTAGCTTTTTTACACCGAACGACGATCCTGTGATTAAAACTATTACAGAAGAATTGCCAGCAGCAGCAGTACAAATAAAAAACCCAGATTACAATCACAATAGCGAGGACGGCCCCAATCATTTTGAGTATAACGCTATTGATTTAACGTACCCGTATCGCACTGTTATTACGCACAGTTATGCCAAAGACAGCGAGGCGATAATTGAAGGTCGACGCTTAGCTGATTTGCTTAGCGTAACAAGACGCACGTACTCAGTCACTATTAACCGAATTTCGCCCGAGCTATTCATTGGTGCCATTGTAAATATTTACAGCCCTGAAGACCGATGGGAAGAAAACGGACAAGGGCTGAATGCGTTAGTTGTGGGTTTTACTCAGTCATTTAAATCTAACAAAAGTGAATTAATAGTATGGCGTTAAGTGACAAATTAAATATTTTATTCCCAATTTCCGTTGATGAAAGCTCGCTTGTTGTTACTCCTGCGGCTGTTGCAACGTTGCCAGCGGAGCATGTATTTAACGACAGGCGTGACAAGTTCATGCGCGTGATAAGCACTACGGCCATTATTAAATTTAATGCCAATGAATTGACGTTAATTTCAGGCGTAGGTATAGGCAATCATAACTTAGCCAACGGCTCAACCGTGCGAATTCGTGCGTATGATGATTTCAGTCAAGCAGGTGCTGTTACATATGACAGCACAGTAATAATACTTGATATCGATTCAACCATGGGCGATTTGCTCACCCAAATTTATTACTGTCCGTTTAATGAAGTGTCATACAAATCTATTCAAATTGATATTTCAGCACCAGGTAACACTCAAATTGATATTGGCCGTATTATGCCAGGCTTTGTGTTTGAGCCGAGTTGGAACTATCAATGGGGCAGCAAATGGCAATGGATAGAAGAAAACGGAGTAAGCTATCGCGTATTTTCGTTTGATTTAAATGAGCTAGACAACACTGAAAACGACCGTTACGAATTTGAAAAAATGAAGGCGACCAAGCAGGGCGATTTACTGCTTTGTACACAGCCATCAGCCACGGGTCTTGAGCGTTTAAAAAACACCGCGATTTGTAAACGTGCCAATGATATTTCGCGCACTCGACATAGAGCAAATACAAACAAGCACAGCGATAAATATCAGGAAGTGTACTGATGCATAGTCCTGAATTTATAGCCGAAGTTAATGCTAAACTTGAAGCTAAGAGCCAAGCGGCAGCAATTAAAAAACTTATCAAAACACGACACGAATTAATAGCAAATAAAATTGTTAAAATAAGCTCAGGAAAGGAATTTGATGCTGATGAGTCAAGCATACTAAGACTCTGCAACGCTATTATCAGAAATTTAAACAACCCGGACACACATATTATTCCTTGGTCTACTGCTGATGTTGGCACAGGTGTAATGGTTAATTGTACAAAAGCTGAAATTGTAGAAGCCCACCAACTTGCTACCGACTTTTTTGGTGAAGTGTGGGGCGCTTAACGTAAATAAAACCACCAACCCGCAATAATTCTTACCACAACAACCGAGAAACATTATGAAAAATTATTTATTTGCCATCCTTGCGATGGTGCTTTTGAGTGCGTGTTCCAGCACGATTACCACTACAACTACAGGTGCAGACGGTAAACCGCAAAAGGTTGAAATGAGCGAAGATGCGTTTATTGAAACTGAGCGCTTAAAAGCAAACGAGAAGATTGTTGATAAACAAGTTGCATTGATTGAAAAAGGGCAAGACGCCCGACAAAACAAAATGGATAGCCCCTTACTTAAGTTGAGCTTTACATCAATGAATTGCAGCTCAATGAAAGACGGCAATTGTTTAGTTGAAGTTGCACAACCAATCACGACTGAAATGTTAAAGGCTGACGCTCAAGCAACTACCGCGCAATTAGCGCAAATTAAAACAATAAAAGCGCCAACAAATTTCAATGATGTTCTGAATTCTGGCATAAAAGCGACAGGCACAGTTGCTAACACACTAGCTAATGGCTTGGTAAATAAAGCTGAAATTCTGGTGTTGGGTGATGTAGCCAAAACAGGCATAAAAGCCGTTAAAGATTTAGGCGTTGTCTCTGCTGAAAAAACCACAAGTATTGATAACTCAGTAACAACAACGGATAGACACGACATAGTTGAGAATCATACCGATGTTGGCAACGATAAATCTCAAATATTAACCGATGTTGATAATGATAAATCAGTTATTGAGCAGAGTGATTTTGACAACGATAAATCTATTAAAGATTCACATGATGATAACAGCGTTAACGATTCAAACAACGGCGGCAATGATAATAGTTCAACCGAAATTATTGAACCCGAAGCGCCCGTTGCTCCCGTAGTAGCTGACGATTTATAAACCGAGGCCAACAATGATTAAACCATTCCTTCGCTTCATTAAAAACCTAATCGGTTACACGTTAGTTGCAACATTACTACTTAGTCCGGTCGGTTGGGTTTTAATCGGGATGCTGTTCTTTATTCGTAAAAGCCAATGGTGCTTAGATACGTGGCTTTTAATAGATAAATTAGCGTGCAACATCTGCCACCGCACAGGCTTAAATCGAACCATTAGCGGCTGGACAGGACAGTATATTCATCTACCAAGGTACAAGCTACAAGCACGATTTATCGATTGGATTTTTGGTGAAAACCATTGCATTAACCAGTTCAACTATGAGAGTAGGCGAGGGTGGGTTAGGTATGAACAAAGCGCAGCAAAATAACTGGATATTCATTGATAAATTCACCAAGGGCATAAAAACCCCTGAGTTCGGTCGCCCTTACACTGCCACTATTGATCTAAGAAACGTCAACGGGCAAATGCACGTAGAGGGTATGCTATCAATTGATGAATTAACCCGTGAAGATTTGATTGAAATTGAAGTTGAAATTAGTCGTCGCGGCTTTAAAGAGTATATGTACAGACGATTTAAAGATGGGATTGAAAAAACAGTAAAACGGAAAATTAAGGGCGAGAAATGATATGAATGTATTAATCACAGAGTTAAAAAAAGAAATATACGCGAATCTAACCGCTAGCGAAGCCTTGGCGCTACTACCTGCGCAAGTCAACAAGATTGGGCGGATTCAAGAGTATAATAAACTCGATTTGATAACATTAGTTATCACCGGTGATATTGCTGATCGCATGACTGACGCTATGAGTAAAACCGATGAACAGCTCAAAATGACTGAAACGCCAGAGCTTGCAGCTCAATACCGTTATTTAGCTAGGATTATGAGCAAGGCTTTGGATATTGATTTAATCAAAGCCGATATTTACCGTATTAATCTAGGGTTGCCCGATATTCGGGCTATGTTCGATGGTGCCTTGTCATCTGGGTTGTTAACTGCTGATGAACACACTGCAATGCTAAAACTAGCAGAGTACAAAGAGGGTGTTGATTTTAGTAACTATACCTTAGCTGATGTTGAACTTGCTAGAATGCCCGCCCCAGTTTTTGTAGAAGTAACTTACGTCGAAGAAGGTCACTCTAATCAGCATTTAGTACGTGCAGCAAGCCAGAATTCACAAGCCATTGAATTAGATTTCAACATAACTGATGGTACAAAAAATGTTAACTTTGAAATAAAAACTCTGAGTTGTACTAATTTAGAAAGCGCGACCACTAAAAATGACATTAGTAACTATCAAGCAGTTGCCGCAAAATGGATAACACGCATGGGTGATAACACGACAATGATCGATCATGTTGAAAAAAATCACACAATCAAAGCTGTGGTTAAGATTTTTGTTAAGCCAAGTAAGCCTTGTGAATTTACGTGTGTAGCTCGATAAGGGGTATCACATGGCTGAACAGATAATATTTCCGAGTGAAGTGCTACCAGAAATTAATTGGGAAAAATCATTCAACCCAGTTAGTGCAACGCTATGTGAGAGTCTAACTCCTAATGATATAGTCACAGGACAAGCTATAACAGTGGGCGCAGGAGCAGTATCTGAAAATGGAGGAATAAACTGTAATACTGCAACCGTTTCCCCAGTTATTACAATGCCTTCTAACCCCCTCACATCTCTAGAAAGTGGAGCGATGGTTATTGTGCTAGATGTAATATCTGGTGATCATTTTAGTCATACTACTTTTTCAACTTTTGTATCTGATAGTAGCCAACGTTACTTCATATTTGGTTATAATCGTGACCGTAAAAAGTTTTATATTTCTGTACGAAATGGGGCAAGTAGTAGTGGTGATTTTGTAACACCGACTATTACAAATAATACTGATTTTCACGGAGAAAGAGTTTTTGTTATTGGCTGGGAGCGTTTTGCAGATAGAACCACTTTTACGCTAACTACGAAATTTGACAGTTCCACATTTGACCTTATTACGACTAATACATTATGGGCAGGGGTATCACAAGCCGCATTTAATAAAACAGGAATAAACGTTAAATGTTTTTATGCTGTTACCGAGGCATTAACCAATACACAACTAACATCATTAGCTGACAATCCATACCAAACATTCAAAACCCGTGAAATTGTAGAACAAGAATACGGTTTAAAACTAACGACAGCTAGCGAATCAATATCAATACCGTTTGTCGGCGCTTATGATATTAACCTCACTGATTCTGACGATGTCGTAACGAATTACACAGGCTCAGGCACGTTTACATTAACAGGTACAGTACCTGTTTTTATTAAGTTAATTGCAGGTACGCACGACAATGGTTATGAAGTATTTGATTTTAATCAAACTAGCGGTAATGAAGTAACGAGCCATACAAGCACACTAATATGCACTATTGTTGGTACTACTAGTGGATTTATTCCGATTGTGCCTAAGCATATTTTGAGCCTCGGCACGGGTAAAGATTTTGAAACATACCCTGATTGGGTGGCGGCCAGAAAATCTGTGGTTGATGCTAGACAGTGTGGGGTTGTCTACGGTGCGCTAAGTGGCTCGGGTAATAATCACATTACTAATGGAAAGTTCCCAAATGGTGGCGAACTAGTTGCAGCAAGCGGCTATGAGTGGGATATTCACGGAACTAATGCTAACTACGCTAAAATTCCGAATACGATATTTGCCTACGATGCACGATTAACGTTTAGACGCATCGAGGTTACAGCTAATTCGATGGCGTATTGTGAGCTGTATGATAGTCATATTACGAATGCTACAAGTTTTACCCGAGCAAAGCGATGCTTGTTAAACGGTATTTACGGTAGCTCGCTTTCAAGTGAAATAAATATTGACGACTCGATTATATACGGTCGTATGCAGAACAACACCACCACAACACTTAGCTTAACTAATTGTTTGGTTCCATATTCAGCAGCGATACATCTGCTAGAGGCTCACTACTCAACGGGTAAATGTATTTTTAGAAATACGTGGCTCGCAGGTAATGAAGCGCTTGTTAACGATATGGTACATAGCACGGTGCAAGAGTCTGTTGATATGAGTGCGTGGTTTGATGATGCAGACAATGGTAAATATTCATTAACAGAAGCAGGGCAAACGGCTACGAAAGGTAAGGGTTGGAATAATTCAGATGTCGCTAGTTGGGCTTATTATGTTGTTGTCGAGGCCGGTGGCACAGAACAAACCATCGTTGTTTCATCAACTGAGCAATTAACCCAATCACAGCTAGTAAACATTCTTGGCATTGGCGCGATTAACGCGATTGTATCTGAGCAAAAAACACAATCGCAGTTAGTGAGCGTTACTGAAATTAATCAGCTAAATGCAATCACTAGCGAACAAAAAACACAATCAACGTTAATTGATGTTAGTGAAATTAATCACGTTTCAGCGATAGTGTGTGAGCAGCTAACACAGTCAGTTTTGGTTGCTGTAACAGCAAACGGCGCACAATCAGTAAACGTTATTATTACTGAGCAGAAAACGCAATCTGAGTTAGTTTCGATTGATGAAGTTGCAAATATTAACGCAATAACAAGCGAGCAATTAACCCAGTCTGAGCTAGTTTCTATTAGCGCAATAGCTAATATTAATTCGATTATTTGTGAGCAAGTAACACAGTCAAACATTCAACAAATTAGCGTTGATGTCACTATTGATGCAATTATTTGCGAGCAGTTAACACAGTCACAATTAATCACAATTATTCAATCAAATATTGCTGACGCCCTCAATATCGACATTGATCAAATTACAATTGAAATGCTAACCCCTAAACACAAAATTGAAATGCTAACTCCAAAATACACAATTGAACATATACACTAAGAGGCTCTAAAAATGGCGATATTCTCAAGCTACAATTTTAAACTACATGGCGCACAGCACGTAAAAGATAACGGTAAATTATTGGCGTTGGCTAAAAATCCGCTAAAAGCTGATACTTATGCCGCAACAATTGCAAAAGTTATCGCTAGCGCTGCAATGACGGGCGCTGATGTTGCACTAGCACCAGTGGGCGAAGAATTACAGATTACAGTAAACGGCAAATCAATTGACCCAATAGATACAGCATTAATTGGTGATGATTTGGCAGTGCTTGTTATTGATGATGTAAATGAAGAAGTCATTCTTTGTCAAGATGCAACAGACCGCATTGTAGCTAACGAGGATGGGGATATGGTGGCCATTCCGGCATTGATTACTAACCTACCTGAACTAACAGTGAAGCCGTAACATGGACTACATATTCAAGTTTTTTCGTGGGCAGCAAAACACCGAGGTCATTCGAGCGAATATTTCCGACCCTGCAAATGTTAGTACTGTCTCTAACGTTGACGGTAACCTAGACCCCACTAAAGTTGATAAAATTGAACTTATTGCGGGTGATGTCGTTGTCTCGTCTGACTCGGGTGAAATAACATGGAATGGGGATATTATCAACATCAAGCCAAGCCTTGCTAATTTAGAGCTGCTGCCGCGCCAATGTTTTTCTGAGCTAGTTGTTTATGACAATGGAGAAAAAGCAACGGTGGCAAAAGGGCACATGCTTATAGCAAATATTTAATAAATGCCCGTGTTTCACATTATGTAGAAATACGGGTTATTTCCTTCTTTGCGCTATTTGGTTTCATTTAATAAAGCTTTAGCATCCGTCAAAGCCATTTTTGCTGCAGAAGATAAAGGGTAATCATCTGCAGCAAGAGTTATAATTGGCAAAGCTTGAACTTCAACAAATGAACGTAATTTTTTTACTTTATTCAATAAAGTTTCAGCGCATGAATGACCACCATGCAAGCCTCTTTTCCATTCATAACCGCATGTGCAGCAAGCGCACATATCTTTATTTTTTGCCATTTTTATTCATCCTCTGCGCTATTTGGTTTAGTTTTTAGGCTTTTATCGAACATATCATTTAATCGTTGGAATAATTCCATGTAAAATAATTGTCCACTCATCTCAAAACCACTGTCTGAAAATACAAATTGCCACGTATTAACTTTTTCATTGAGATGATTAAATAATTGCTCATAGTTCCAATAGATAGAAAACGGAACTGCACGACCATGAGTATCAAAAGAAAACCATCTAACATCAGCTTCAAAGCCCATATCATCAGCGAATGTTGATTGTTTAAATGTAACTTCAAACATGCCGTATTCTTCAACAATATCTAAGAAAGCTTTCATACCTTCTTTTTCCTTGTCATCAGCCCAGTCGGGCAACTCATTTCTCATAGTATTTCTCACTTTGCGCTATTCTGTTTCATTTAAAAGGGCTAAGTCATCAATGTGCGCTTTTATCTCTAATTTGCTTTTACTTCCCAAGTTGCTAGAAATATCAAAAGAAAAGCTAGGATCATTAACAAGCTTTTTAACTTTGGGCAAACTGTAAAACTCTAACCGTTTTAATCCATCAATATTGCGAATTGATAACCCGTTAAACCAATCGGGTTGAATGTCGGGCGGTGTTAATCTGTATTGAGCAAGAAGCGCTTTTTCGATTAATGAAACCTTACTTTCTTCCTGATCGTCTAGCCATTCGTTTAGCCAAGTTGGTATTTTTAAATTAATGGCTTTTTTCTTGAGTTCTGGCGCGATAGCGGGGCGACCAGCCCCTTTGCGCTTACCACCTTGCATTATCTTTTTCCGACAATCATTGTTTTGTCCGTAGATATCATTTTTATTATTTTGATTTTAGTGTCACTTCTTAAACCAGACTTTATATATATATCAACTGCAACCATAGAGCCTTTCAATTCACGCATACGATAATGCAGAGGGTTTTTTGCTTTTCTCATTTCGCTACTAAATGGTTTGTATTCATTTAGCACATCACTAGCTGCATTAACATACTCAGCGGCTGTTAACTCGTTAATATCACAATCTAAAAAAGCATCTAATTTAGTTAAATTCATAATGTTAATCTCATTCGTTTGGTTAGGAGTTATTTCCTAACCTTTGAATATAGTATAGCCCTTAATTAATTTAAGTAAAGCCCTTTTTCATCAATAAACGATAATAATTAAAAATATTCTCATAACATTTATATCTCTGCGCTATTTGGTTGCATTTTGCATGATCAGCAATATTTGCTTATCGACATAGATGCATGCTTTTAGGTATCTAATTTTAAAACCCATCCGAGGAAAGCTAACATATGCTGTTTGCTCGAATGGTTTCCATTTAGTGAATTTAATTTTATTCATTGCGCTATTTGGTTTAGTTTTTCTTGAAAATTGCTGCCATTTTTACGGCTGTGAACGTTTCCATGCACCACTGGTGAACATCGGCAGCAGTATGATTACTATCAGCCTCACCAACCTCGCTTTTAATTATTTCACCATCATCATTGATTGCTTCAATCGTGATTCTAATCTTCATAAAGTCCTAACTCTCCGGTGTATTCTGTTGCATAAAATGCGCTATTCTGTTTAAAAAGTTAAGGCGCTATGCCTTCATCCCAACTGTAAGTTTCAGGGCCATCTTCACCCTTTTTCGATTCGGCAACTAACGCTTCATAATCTGAGCCAGTTAACTCTCTGAACACTTGATCAATAACCCATGCTTTATGATGTTCTCCATCAATTCCACCAAACTGACAAATCAATTTTTTAGCCTTGTTGATTTTTTTGTTTAAGTTATCTGAGCATGAATGACCACCATGTAAGCCTCTTTTCCATTCATAACCGCATGTGCTGCAAGCGCACGTATCTTTATTTTCTGCCATTTCTTTAGCCCTCTGCGCTATTCTGTTTGGTTTTTATCTATCAATAAATCAACATCATTCCATGTAACGTTTCCCATGTTTGAAACGTTACATGATCTATCTGCAAACATTAAAGTTATATTCTTATCGTCGGCATAAACGACTTCAACAAAATCTTTTCTTTTGACTAAATCACTTAACTTCAACAATGCTATTCTAGTAAACATATTCACCTCGGTGTATTTGGTTGCAAAATTAAGCCGCTTTTACGGCTTTCATCGCGTATTGCTCATAAATTGCTTGTGCAAAACCTCTTGGCGTTGCACTTCTAATATTCTTTGTTCGTAGCGATTTGCCGCCTAACTTCTTCCAACCAGGGTAATCTTTTTCTGGTGGCTCGATGTATTTTGTTGGCGGCATCACAAAGCCATTTCCCGACCATAACCACGTTTCTTTGTTATACGTGTCTCTTGGGGGGATAATTTCAGGCCATTCGGGGTGTTGATCATCAACAGGTAAATAACCCGCATAATCGCAAGGATTAAAAACATGGTGACGCTTACCGAATACACCAGAAAAACCACTTTTGGGATTTTCAAAGAACCAAGGTGCGCCCGATAACTCGCCAATCATGCGACACTGCTCGGCTACTATTGAGGCTTTACATTGAAAATATCTGTCAGCTTTATATTTCTTTTCCCAATGCAAAGCACCAGCAACCGAAACCTCAGTGCATGGTGGAAAGCCCGCAACAAAGGCAACACGACCCGATAATATTGCTTCACGTAGTACTGGCATCATTTCAATAATAGTGCCGTTATTTTCGCGTTGCGGATCAACATGAATAGCTTCATAACCAGCATCAACCCAGGGCTTTGTAAAAATACCTGTGTAGTCACACAAGCTGATAATAATTAGTTTCAATACCTTTCCTAAAAATAAATTTACATATCATCTTTGATATACGATACTATATATCATCTATGATATATTTCAAATCATTTTTGATATATTTTTCAAAAAAACTTATAGTTCGCAGGAATTAAATGAATAAGCAGATAACAGTGCCTAAAAAGAAAGAACAAAGTAAGTATGCTGCAATAGCTTGTGAAGCCTTAAAGGGAAGCCTGAAGGGGAAAGAGTTATTTAAAATTGTGCATGGTCGTGAAGGTTCAGCAAGCGAAGTTCAAACATTCATTAATCGACTTAATGCCAACCGTTCAAACCCTGGTGCTGACATTATTGGTCAAATGGTCGAGAAGATACCTAGCTTACAAGGTCTGACAATGGCTGAGTTTTTTAAGATTAAAAATTAACTCTCCCAGGCGTCATTAACTAATTGGCGCTGTTCCTCTCCAATTATCTGCAAATAAATTTCTGTTGTTTTACTATCTGAATGGCCCATAAGCCTACTTAATATATGAATAGGTAAGGGCTTTTTAGCTGTTACCATTGCAACACCAAAGCCATGGCGCAAACCTTTACCGGTTGCCATTTCTCCATGAATGTTCGCTCTCTCCATTACATTTTTGATCATGCGGTAATAAGTTGTACGACATTTAGGCCAAAGTCGCTCTGACAACTGTTTCTTTTTATTTTGAATTTTTCGGATGCCAAAAACGAGATCTAAGTTTTCAATTAACAACTTAGGAACTGGCACGCTTCGATACTGAGGAAGCTTTGTTCTGCCTTGATTATCAAACTTACGTTTCTTCAAACAGCGAAAAACAATAGAGGTATCATCAATAAGTATTCGTTCGTAAGCCAGTTCTATAGCTTCTCGTGGTCGGCAACCAGTATAGTGAAGTACCTGGCAAAACATTCTGTTAATAGGATCTTCGTCTTGAGCTGCTTCAAGAAATCTCGCTCTTTCATCAGCAGTACAATATAACCTTTCACCGCTAGGGCTGTAGAGCCTCATTTCAGGGCTTATTTCATCACGATACATGGTGCACCAAAACTGTAGAGAAGTGTTTCAAGTGTAGTTTATGATTTATATTTTTGCATAAAAAAGCCCGGTTAAGTTACCGGGCATTGAGTCAAAGCGCATCACTTTGGGGTAGACGGTTCAGGCTGTTAGGCTGAATATAGAAATCGTGTTGCCGAAATCATGTTTAATCTGAACGCGCTCAAATTGATTTATTTGCTTAACATGCTTAGCTTTCAGCTCAGGATTTATCTTTGCTCTACTAAGTAAAGTGACACTAGAAGAGTTCGCACAAAACATGTCTTTCTCAGTAATTGCGTATTCATTTTTACCAATTTTTAAAGTTGTTAATGTCATTAAAATCACCTATTGAGGTTAATTAATAGTTTCTTCAGTTTGCCAAAGCGCAGCATGTTTTTCGGCTGATAATTGCGCTGCAATAGATTGAGCCATGCGCCACTTGATCACACTCGTAATACCAAGCGCTTTGCTATGTGCTTCGATGCTATCAAAATATTGATAAGCAGGGTTGTTTTCATCAAATTCAACAGCAAGTAAATCATTACGCGTTAATGCGAGCATTTGCATAGTCTGAATAACATCAAGGGGTATATTGCGTGTAACATCTTCCCACCGTTGCCATGTTCTTGGCTCGACTTTGCCCACATGTTTTGCTGCTTCGGCTACTTCTAAAAAAAATAATTTTCTTAGCATTCTTAATTCATTACTGTTCATAAATTTCACCCGTAAAAAAGTCGGCTTAACTGCCGCCTAGTTAATTATTTATCTAATAAGTTTTCTAATACGCTTTTTGAATGTTTCTTTGCTTGCTCGTATAATTCGCCAAGAAAACTTTCGTCGTAGCCCATGTACTCAATAAGTTCTTGGCTTTCATCAGCTTCACCATCACAAGTCATTTCATAGCCGTTATAAGCCATCATTCCATTATTTCTTTCAGTGCTTTGCATTTGAATTGTAAAATCATGCGTATTAAGTGGATCTTCACTATCATCAATTGTTACTTCAAATGTAACTGTTAACCCGTCTAAACAATCTAATTCGTAGTTTGCTGAATTGTTAAGTACAAATGTTTCTGCATAATCATCAAAAATATCTACGCTGTTTACTGTTAATGTTTTCATAATATTCTCACTTAATTTGAGTCGATTCGAGCCATCCCCGAACCGTGAAATAAGTATGGTCGCAATTGCGACCAAAGTCAACAAGTAAATCGAAATAAAGTAAATTGTTTTTTTTCAGGCATAAAAAAGCGGCTTCAAAAATGAAACCGCTTGGGGTAGTCGGGTTAATTGCTAAAGCGCTGCCACTTGGCGTTTAAATTCTTGGAGTTGTTTCTCATCCAAGCAAACAACAAACTCTTTTCTAAAACCATTTTCCCACTGCCCGAGCACATGAATTGATGGTTCGTTATATTCGTTATCAATCCATAAGTGTGTGCCGCCATCTTCGGTATTTTCAGTACAGCTAAATTTTTCCGTTGGTATACCCATTTTAAATTCCTTATTTGTTCTCGTTAGTCTATGAAAAATCTTTTCCGTTCACAGTAATTTTCTTTTTCATATCTACAGACATGATCCTATGCGTTGCCACACCATTGATGGTTATATTTTGCGAGGTATTAACAGGGAACTTTTGGTCCACAATTTGTAAAAAGTCACTGGTCATATCTATTTTAGGGCCCACCCACATATCTTTACGCGATGCACCTAAATGTATTCGCTCAGTCATTGGGCTAAAGCCTAAATTTAAGTTGTTCATGAGCGCCGAAGCAACTTGGGAAAATTGCTCGAAGTCAACACCAAGTTTTTCTAATAAAGGCGTGTCAAAATCTTCATCATCATTGATGACAGCATCACTTTCTTCATCAGTCATACCACAAACTAATCCAGCCAGTTCTTGTAAGTCAAAATGGTCTAATTGTTTATTCATTTTAGCACTCCATCAATTCTTTAACTTTAGATTCAGCGAGATCTGCTGCATCTCTTAATTCGCCAATTGAAATAAATAAAGGCATCTCAAATCCACCAGCTAAAATATTTATGCCAGGTGTTACAGTTTTTTGCTCTTTATTTACTTGGTAAGCAATTTCGATTTCAGCATCATGAAATGGGTTCTCATCATTTTGCATATCCACTAAGTGCTTTTGTAGTTGTTCAAATTGATTCATTTTTATCATTCCTTATCAAATGGTTCAATGTTGCTTTCTGAAAATTCAAACTGCTTGGCTAGATGTTGCCAAACAATAAAAGCCTGATCTTTTGATAAATCATAATCAAGATATTCTTGAAATAAGCCTATGCCTATTTTCACATGGTCCTTTATTTTATCCGATATTTCTAAGTCACCAGAAAACTCGTCCTTGCCTTTGATTTCAATAGGCATAGTTATTCACTCCTTGTTATGGCGTTACGTATTCCTGGTTCGATAGCACTACAATCAACCATCCATTGCATTTTTTGATGCTCAAAACCTAATACACTAACATCACCAAAGGCCTGTATATTTTTCACCATGCCTTTTTGCTTCAATAATTGCATAGTTTTAACAGTAGTATTTAATTCTTTGCTAGTAGCGGGTCCACCAAAATCACATAATTTACTGTAAGCATTGTATTGTGGTCGTGTTAATTCTGACATGTTCACTCCTTGTTAAATTGTTTCAAAAAACGGTAACGTGCCGACAAGTCTTCACGCATAAATAAAGGTAACAAAATTAATTTTGTTAGTGGCATTGCTTTTAATATGCTAAATTGAGTTCTAGACATAGTTTTATCCTCGTAGGTTTAGTTATGTTGCTTTAGTTGACGCTAAAGCGGTTGATAGCCTGTTGACGCAGGCTATTAATTTACTTTAATAATTCTTCTATAAAATCCTTTAATTTAGTTTGTTGTACTTCATCTAATACGGGCAATTCGTATTTAAAACCATTTTTACCTTTAATTACTCTGGCTTTCCCCTTAACTAACCAACCACTAGACTTTTTCTTTTGCTCATCAGGATCAATGACAGGTGCCACCAGGCGCTTAGTTATTTCAGCACCAGAGTATTTAGTACTTTCCCAATATACTTTTTGGGCTTTAGCTCGGCGCTCTAAAATGTCGATAGGGACCAAATTTTTACTGACAACATCGTGTAGTTTACCCGCAGATTCAACACTCATATCGTTTGGTGTTCTGTAGGCCTCAATTAACCATTTAGGTAACTTAGCGGCATTCCTACAACGATCAACGGTTCTGCGGGCAATATCACGCTCGCGAGAAATATCAGCTGAGCTAGTATATCGCCCTTCCTTGATCCAACGTTCCATTACCACACCGCGCTCATAAACAGATGCTTGCCTGTGTTTGTTGCCAGAATCAGATAAATATTCCATCTCTTTATCTGTTAAATCATCACAAACCCATAATAGCAATGCTGCACCCCCTAAAATGCAGGCTCTACGTCTACGAGAACCATCAGCTAATTCAAAATTATTGCCATCTTTACGCGCGAACGCTTCAAAATCATTGCGTTTATTTTTTCTTATATCAGGAAGAATATCGGCAACGCCATGTTTGTTTAGCAGTTCTTGATCACGTTCATTTAAGTTAAAAACATTAGTTCGTTTTTCAACTTGTCCTGCTTCAACAATGACATGGCGAAAAATGCGCTGAGTGCCTAGCACCATTTTTTTTACGGTGTTTGCACCACCTAAAAATTCAACTTTTTTTCTGTTAGCTTCTTTAAGACGGTCAGCACCAGGAATAGAAGCCTTGCCCTCAACATTATCATTTTCAGCTAACCGATCTTTTAATTTGTCAGCTGTTAAATTTAGTCCTTTCATTATGATTCCCCCCGCGATGGCCATCTTGTTAATACTAAGCTGTTTAGAATTTCAGTAAATGCTGGCTCAAAAATAGCGAGGGCATTTTTATAGGCCCCATGATTTGATCGCTCAGAAGAAGCTTGTTCAAAGACAGTACGCATTTTAAGTTGCGCCTTAGGCACTTCTTCAGTTTTTCTAATATTGTTATTAAAAACCATGCCAGGCCACGTTTGTCTTATGTAATTATCCATGATGCCAGCTTGTCGATGTGCACCATTATCAAAGTGTGTTATCAACACCTTGAGTTCGGGCTCAAAACCGTGATCGTCAATGTCTTCAATCATAGCTAACATCATGCTGAAAAATTGGCTTGTGCTAATATAATCAGCATAAATAGCAGGGGTAGGACAAACAATCAAATCAGCTGCAAACACCATATTGATAGTGATATCAGACAAATCAGGCGTACCGTCAACAATCACAAAATCATAATTGTCTTTTACGGTTTCAAGGCCAGCTTGTAATATTAAATGGTGAGGTATACCTAATTTACCGCTTTCAGCAAGTTTAGGTAATTCTAATTTTATTCTGTCGACAGAAGGGTTTGATGGTATTAAATCAAGTCCTGGCCAATAGGTGTTTACAATGGCATAAGATAAATCGATTTGGTCACCAAGATAAAATGGTAACAAGGTGTCATCATCATTAACACGCATGGGCGTATAACCATGATATAAACTTGTTGTGCCTTGTGGGTCATGATCAACAAGTAAAACCCTATAACCTTGCAATGCGAGCCATTGTGCTAGATGAACAGACACCGATGTTTTCCATCCACCACCTTTATGGCCGCAAACCGACAAAACCAAAGGTTCATCACCTTCTTTACGATGCGGTGCAGTATCGAACACTTCACGCATTTCATTAATTTGATAAATAGAGTAGCCATTTCTACGCCCGTTTTCACCTAATTCTGGTGGTTGCAAGCGTCCATTACTTTCAGCCTTATCTATTGCCGTTTTAGACACACCAACAAGCTTAGCGGCATCACCAACACCCCAGCGACGTTTAATGACCCTATCTTCATAGTTTGAGCTGCCAAACTGACTTTCTTCAACCAGACGTGCTAATTGATGAGAGTTATTAAGTGCATTGGTGAGTGTATCTTTTAAGCGCATTACACATTCCCTTGATACTGGTTGTTGTTTTTTTATATAGATTACTCTTTTTAACTAGGTTGTCAAATAAAACATTAAATAATAAATAAAATGCAAACTAGCAATAAAAATACAAAGTCTGTTAGTGTCGGTGAAAGGGTAGTTATAGTCGCATTCTGTTACTTTGTTATGCCTTGTTCCGGTTGCTGACGCTAAAAGCCCTTATATTTAAAGGTTTGTATGGCTAACATGCTTGTAGCGGAACCCTAACGAATTTCATCATTACCCATCAAAACCAAGTTATAAATCATAAATAAAGTTTTATTCCTGATTAACACCAAGTCTATTTTTTCAAACCATACACTAAGTACACTGTTACCATGTATGATAGTTAATATAATACACGGTAACACTATGATAACAGGTAATCATACACGGCAACATACACTACACTTTGTTTCCGTGTATGGTACCTGTCTCTTATACACATCTCCGAGCCCACGAGACAAGAGGCAATCTCGT
>OJFV01000118.1_pt1 | contig 40461 bp, 41 predicted proteins | sample 1594391 | NCBI WGS metagenome assembly OJFV01 (sample SAMN05416856, study PRJEB24817) | seawater metagenome | isolation source: Sea water | place: Canada:Atlantic | collected 2013-11
CAGACAGATTCAAAATCAACCCCATCCAGCAAACGCCGGGACTAAACAACTAAGGCCCTGAACCTTGGAAGGTGCATCAACTTTTGCTTTTCACCCTTCAAGTACAGAGTTAAAAGTGCGCACCGAAATATAAATGAGCTGGTTGGATGAAACCGATTTGTCTCGTGCAAAGGAAAGTATCCATGGCAATAAAGAAAAATCCGCTGAAACTAAACAAGCTCCAGCTCCGTACCTTAATTCTTGCACAAGTCATTGGCCGCGACGAGCGTCAAGCCGTGCATCATCCCAATGGCGAGATAACGCTTTCTCAGCTCCCCCATGCGCACGGGGACCACGTACATGTTGGCGAATTTGTGGTTACGGCGAAAGATGCCAGCGGTTTTGGTAATCCCGCTGTATGGACAGCACTTGTCCGCAAAGGCCTGGTAAAAGACACCGGACAACCGATTACTCTGACCTCAGAAGGTGTTTCCTACGACACTGGCCTAGGTGATAAATTTTTAGAAAAATCGGATCACTAAGATCCCCTCAGACCATTAAGATCTGCGGAGCCTTTTGGTAAATAAGCGCGAGAATACTTTCTCGCGTATTATTCTCGATTAGCCGCAGTCCCGCGCACATGGCTACAACCTAAACAAACGTGCAGGGTTAAATCTACAGAGACATTCCCCCCTTCTACGTCTGATATATCTTCGGGGGCGTATTTGGAAACGTCATTGTCAAGATGCCACGATCCACTATCGGCCAAATCATGTCGCGACAACTCGTAACGAACCACGCGTTCGGAAAAGCATTTGTTACATTTTTTCATGACATCCCCTCTAATAGTTCAATAAAAACTATACGTTACCTCAAAGACAAAGCATAGCCTAAAAAATATGAACATGTCGTTTATGAAAAAATTGAAAGATCCAAATCAAGCATTTCACCCATCCAAATCGCGTGTTTGGTATGGTCCTTCAGATCATCTCCGGTGTTCGCATGTACGAAGAGGGTAAGCCCTTCCCGATTTAGAGATAACCAGGTAAGTACATCACCAAATTTTTCTGGCGGAACCGAGAGCTGACAGCTCCAGCGAGGATGTGGTCCAACATTCTTTTCATGAACCCGTCCCATTGGAATGTCATAACGATCCCTGACTTTTTCACACAGAACCCGCGCCTGATCGATGGTGCCTTCGTCAAAATAAACATGGGCGTGAAAGTCATCTAGATCCATCTTGAATCCCCTATGGATAAATCTGTTTAAAACTGCATTGCACCGTAAAGATCTATCAAGGCTGTGGCAAAGACAACATTGGGTAAAAGTCAGGCTCTTCTACTGTTATCTGCTCCCCAGACAAGCTAAGAAGAAAAGCCTTTAGGTCTTCCTTTTCCCTCGGGGTTAGGTTCAGAGGTTTAACGAGAGACGATTTGTTCGCTGAATATTCATTACTCTCTCCACCTGCATTATAAAAATTAATCACCTCTTCGAGCGTAGAAAATGCACCGTTGTGCATATAGGGTGCCGTATATCTGGTGTAACGAAGAGAAGGTGTCCTGAACTTCCCAAGATCACGTTTTTGTTTGGTGATAAAATATAAACCTGGGTCATCTTTTGCTTTTCGATAGAGCGCCTCTGTTACCCCTTTTGCCAGAAGCTCATAACGGAAGGTTATCTGAGCCATTCCATCCTCCTCCCAGAGCCAAGCAGACGGCACACCAAGATTATAATACTGTTCATCCGAAAGCAGAGGGCCATTATGACAAGATATACATCCAGCCTTTGAGGAAAAAAGCTCTAACCCACGCTGTTGCTGGTGAGTAAGTGCCGCATCATCTCCGCCCATAAAGAGATCAAAAGGCGTATCTCTTTGGACGAGGGTCCGCTCAAAAGCTGCAATAGCGTTCCACGCGTTGCCAATCTTCGGCCAATTATCCCCAAAAACTTCCTGGAAACGTTTGCGATATTCAGGAACAAAAGCCAAGCGGGCTTCCATCATGTCGCTTTCTCCGTTTCCGGCAACAGCTCCCTTTGCCGCAGCAGGTGCTTGTTTCTCCAACGAAAGTGACGCGCCATCCCAAAAAAGTTTTTTATAATAAGCTGAGTTGATAATGGTTTGACTATTACGCCAGTGGACTGTTCCAGGATAACCAAGCGAAAGTGTATCGCTAAACCCCCACCCCATTTGCGGCAAATGGCACGTCGCACAAGACATGGTCGCATTCCCGGACAACCGCGGATCAAAAAATAGTATCCTTCCCAAATCTATTTTCTCTGCTGTTTGAGGGTTGTCTGCGGGAACGGGTGGCGGCCCAAGCGGGGCCAGCATTATCGGGCGGGCAACAGGATACAGATCTTGTTTTGCCGCCTTATCGTCAACATCGACTGTATGCGCAGCGCTCATTTGAAATGAAACTATAATAAAAAACACTAAAACTGATGCGATAAATGAAATTACAACAGATAATTTTATTTTCATAAAAATATTCACTCGAATTAACTTACAATTACTAAAAAAATCATAACAATTAATTGATTGATACTTACAAATTTACTCTATAATACTTAATATCATTGATGATATCGATTCTCAACGAGGGTAAAATGATCACAACCCGAAGACGTTTTCTACAAGTAGTGGCCAGTGCCCCGATTTCACTTGGCGCCATAAGTTCAATTTCATCCGCAACAACGCCGCCAACAACCAAGCCAGAGGGAAATGCTGTATCCGTTGAGATGCAATACCCCCTAACTTTTAATGCCAATGATCTCTGCCTTCCCACCACAACTAAAGCGTTTGAGCAGAATAGTGATCTTCCTTTGGTAGCAGAACTAAATGGCAACTTCATTGATGTTAATCAATTGATTGAAGCTGAGGCCATTGATCCATTTGAAATGTTCAAATTTTCCCCAAGCTATATTGAAATTGATCCAGGTGATACGGTACGATTTTTGAACTCCATGGGCCAACACACCGTTGTATCTATCAAAGACATGCTACCCGACGGCGCCAAACCATTTGAAATTTCTCATCAAAAAGTAGCTGAAGTGAGGTTCGATCACCCTGGTGTTTATGGCATCCGGTGTAAAGTCCACACACGGTATGGCATGGTCATGCTGATAAAGGTTGGCGATAAACTTGCGAACCTCGATCAGGCAAGAAATGTGAAGCATGGACGAATGGCAAAAAAACGTTTTAAACAACTCTTTGCACAATTAGATAAAACCATTATCTAGCCTCCCTACCTATGTTCCCACGACAAATCAAAATGGCATGTCACAACGGCATGTTGCTCTCTTTTCTGTATTTTCATGTTTTTTTCAGATATTAGATGCCATAAGGAATTTAAACTCTGAACATCTGAGACTTAGATATGATCACACCTGCAATATTAGACTTGGCTTTGACCGCTTTTGTATCCCTCTTTGTGATCATTGATCCCTTGGGGTTGTTACCAATCTTTATTGGATTAACCCAAGGTGCCGATGCCGCTCACAAGCGCAAAATGGCCATCAAAGGCGTTCTAATTGGCGGAACCATCCTCGTATTTTTTGCCTTACTGGGTGATCGTTTCTTAGAGGTACTCGGCGTTGGCTTACCTGCCTTTAGAATTGCTGGCGGCGTAATGTTGTTTCTCATTGCCTTAGAAATGGTTTTTGACAAGAGATCAAAGCGCCGGGAAAACAATGCTGAAGAGCTCAAAGAATCCCAATCACATGAAGATGTCTCTGTCTTTCCGCTTGCAATCCCTTTGATTTCCGGTCCAGGCGCGATTGCGTCCATTATGTTGCTCATGAGTGCGAACAAAGACGATGTCGTTTCTCAGGCTGCTATTCTTAGTGTATTAGCGGCCGTATTGCTCTTGTGCCTGATTTTATTTTTTATGGCTGATAAATTGGAAAGATTTATTGGAGATACGATAACTCACATCATCTCACGTGTACTCGGGATTGTTCTCGCAGCCCTGGCAATTCAATATATACTTGATGGTTTGAAAATAGGTCTGTTAAGCTAAGAGGCTAAAGATACACAGCATTTGTCCTATATTGCGTATAGATCTTTGCACTTTTGAAACCTTTACCTCCTATAACTTCACGACAAGGTTTGGCGGTACCTCTTCATAAGAGCTTAACAAGAATCAAAATTAAAAGCCACACCAACCAGGGAATTTGAACCTTAAAATATTAAGGTATGTCAAAGATCAAGTGCGGTAGGAGTTGGTGTTGAAAAAGTACAATGATTTTGTTTTTGATAGACAGACTCTGCTTGACGCATTCCCATTGCCGATTTTCATTTCTGACAATAACCAGCGCTTTATTGCTGGAAATAAAGAATTTTATGATTTTATCGGCAAGAGCAGCCTTCGTGAAGGCTTCAAAGTCTCAAAACTGATAAGTTCTCCCTTCCCTAAGGAAACCATTCAAAAACTGGATGCCGACGTTCTTACTACGGGCGAACCTAAGGCTATAGAATTGTCTCTAAAAAGAGCGGATGGCGTTCTCTGCCAGGTCTTATTACGAAAAACTCGACTGATTGATCCCAACTGGGATGAGCCACCCCGCATTTTAAACACTCTACAAGACATTACAGAACAACACCTTGCTCAATACATCCTTCTCGACGCCATTGATGCCATTGCTGAAGCCTTTGCAATGTATGACAACAACGGTAATTTGATTATATGTAATCAAAATTTTCGAGATATGTACGGCTATACAGAACAACAAGCACGCCCAGGCGTTCATTTTCAAGAGCTCGGCGAAATCGATATTCAAAATGGTAATGTTGCAATCGGGGATGAAACTGGTGAAGATTACCTCGAACGAAAAGCCGCGTATCGCCGTGAACTCACGGGCTCCTTTACCGTAAACTTGAAAGATGGTCGTTGGATTAGAACGACAGACCGACGTGTACCAGGCCTTGGTTTCGTTTCAGTACAAACGGATATTACCGCGGTTAAAAATTCTCAAAATTTACTTAAAAATGCAAAAGAAACTGCTGAATTAGCCAGTAGGGCCAAATCAGAATTTTTAGCCAATATGAGCCATGAACTCAGAACACCTCTGAATTCAATTATTGGCTTCTCCCAAATTTTGATGGGGGAAATGTTTGGAAAACATTCAAACGAGAAATACAAAGATTACTCCGAAGCTATCAACAGATCGAGCAATCATCTTTTAGAGCTGATATCGGAAATATTGGATCAATCAAAAATCGAACTCGGTACCGTAACTATAGAGCCTGAAGATGTAGATATCTACGGGATGTTATCAGAGTCAGTTGCCCTTTTAAAAGAACGTAGCGAGAGAGCTCAGATCGAAGTTACGCTAGAATGTGATGATAACTTACCACTTTTCTCACTCGATCGGTTAAAGGTAAAACAGGCTGTTCTCAACCTTCTCACCAATGCGATTAAGTTCACAGATGCCAATGGCATTGTATCCATAAATGCCTATCTAAACCACGATCAAGGACTGGCTATTAAAGTCAGTGACACAGGTATAGGTATCACCATTGAAAATCTGGACCGGGTATTAGAACCTTTTGCACAAGTCGCTGAAAGCAAGACAAGAAACCATGAAGGAACAGGCTTGGGACTATCAATTGCCAAATCCTTCATCGAACTCCATGAGGGAAACCTTGAACTTGAAAGCTCTCCCGGTTACGGCACGACAGTTACTCTGAGCTTCCCCCCTCAGCACTAATCATCTCAATCAAAAAAAGCGCTCACCTTTTGAGACTTTTCTATCCCAATAATCACGGGCATAGTACTCGGCATCCAACACTGTGCTCTGCAACAGAGGCCCAGTAGTGATCAGTAAAAAAGTATTAAACACCGACATAACGAGCCCAAAAATGCTGATAGCCCAGATTACAGATTTCCATGTTGGACGTATTATCGAAACAAACAGTGGAAATATCGATCTTTTTGACCGTTTAAAAGATACTGTAAAACACCTGATAGAGCTCGACCCAAAACCTGACATGATTGTTGTCTCTGGCGACATTTCAAATCACGGCAATATCGAAGACTATCAACGGACGAAATCCTTACTTGATACAATCGAGATCCCTTATCTCGTCATGCCCGGAAACCATGATAGCCGGGATAATCTCCGAGAGCTTTTCGGGGATCGTGGCTACCTCCCGCTAAGTGGAGAGTTCCTTCAATATACCGTTGAAAAATTCCCCCTTAGACTTGTCATGCTCGACTCTCTTGTAAAGGGACATCATCACGGCATGATTTGTGAAGAACGTCTAGAGTGGCTGAACCATACTCTCCAAGAACAACCAGATCGCCCTACCCTTGTATTTATGCACCACCCTCCCGCCGACCTCGGACTCCCTTATCAAGATAGTATAAATTGCCGAAATGGCTCCCAGCTCAAAGAAGTGATCAGATCCCACCCTCAAGTTCTGGGAGTAGCCTGCGGACATACTCATAGAGACAGTATTGCTAATTGGGCAAATACGGTTCTTTTTGTTACGCCAAGCGCAACATTTTCATATGGTCTCCAGATGAAACCAATTGACGATATCAACCCCAGGTTTGAACCCGCATGTATCCGTCTATTCTGCTGGGGGGAAGATACAGGCTTGGTTTCGCATCTTAGCTTTGTCGGCAAATATCCTGACGGCTTAACTGAAGGCGTCCCAACACCAGCCTCGAATTAATCAAAAAAAGATGGTTTAGCCCTTTTCAATCCTTTTCAGCTCATCTTCCAACTCATCACTCTTTAGATGAAGAGAGCCTTTGGAAGAGAAGGTAGGCTTTGGATCGGCTTTCTTGCCTGAAAGGAAATGGAACACTTTACGTATTCCTCTAAATATTTTCGGAATAATCCAAATCGCAACGATCAAAAAGATCGCGAGGAACACAGCAAAAACTGTCGGGCTAAACAGAGCTGTAAAGAGCCCACCAATAACCAAAATGTCTTCGGCAACTGAGGCCATGATATTCGTAAATGGTTCCGGCGAGGTATTTATCACAGCCCGGCTTCCTGATTTCACGGTATGACTAACCGCTGCCAAGCCTCCGCCTGCGAGAAATGCCATAATTTGAGCTTCGGTACTTACATCATCTAGCATGCCAGCCGCAATCATCGCACCCGCTGGTATTCTGATAAATGTATGTATGCCATCCCAAATAGAATCGACCGCTGGGATTTTGTCTGCAATAAATTCAATAACATAAAAAATAACTGCGATTATTATAATGCCAGGGTGTTGTAGTAGCTCTAATCCGGGCGGCAGGTTGACTTGCCCTCCAACACCTAAAATGCCCAATATAGCAAGGGTTGCATATAGGTTAATGCCACTAGCCCAGGCGAGCCCCATCGCAAGAATTATCGTTTCAAAAAGTGACATCTGATCTCCAAATTGAAAAATGAAGTCCAATTTTTCTCGAAATTAACGATCTGTATTTATATTGTGACGTATCATGGAAGGACAACATTGGTAAATATACGGAGTGAGCTGACCTAATTGGTTTAACTTTTTAAAGCCTCAGTTTATCTCAATTCCGCCATAGTATAACTATACAAAAAGTAACGATAGATAGATAATAGTTGTAACTGGGATAGAGTAATCCCGATTTTAATTACAGAATTCATTGGGGGGGACTGTTCCAACAAATTCGGTAATATGAAAAATTCATACACACCAATAAGTTGATGCAGACATCACCATGACTTCTGATATAGACTTAATTATTGGCCACGCTAAGGGAGTTAATAAGCGTTGGAAAATGGTGTAACAAATAGCCTGAGTGCAAAAGAACAGGCCGATTTATTGGCTCTGGTAGCTCATTCCAGAGATAGAGAGGCTTTTGTCAAACTTTTCAGACACTTTGCTCCCCGGCTCATGTCATATATGCGTAAACTTGGGACTGACAACAATATTACAGAAGGCCTCGTACAAGATGTCATGCTGACCTTATGGCGCCAAGCTGATAGCTACGATCCAGATAAAAGCTATGTATCGAGTTGGATTTTTGCAATCGCCCGGAACAGACGAATAGACAGATTTCGTCGGCAACGCCTTGTACCAATTGATCAGAATCAACTCCAAAACCAAATTGACGAAGCCCCGAGCCAAGAAAAAGATATTGAGCACCATGAAGTGGAGGCTCTGTTAAAAGAAGCCATTGAAAGTTTACCAGAAGGACAGGCGTGTTTGTTACAGCTCGCATTTTATGAAGACATGACACATAAAGAAATTGCTGAACATCAAAATTTACCTCTCGGCACTGTAAAATCCCGCTTACGCTTGGCAATCAACAAACTACGCAGAATCCTCGGGTCCAGTATTTAACCTCTCCGATTAGCAGATACTTTCGTGATGAAAATTTAAAGGTGAAACGCGTGACTAAAGGTCAGGCCTCGTCTTGAATAAGTAATAGGCAATAGGTCGATGAGGTTTCTCCCTCAGCGTAGAAATCCTCATTCAACTCTGAAAGAGGCTTCACATCACCAATAGATAGACGCATGTCCTCATTCACAAGACCGCCAGTTAAAATAAGTAGCTGTCCAGCCTCAGTGTGTTGTTCTTGTCCCAAAAAGACCGTTATACCAGCGGGAATTCTTAGTAAAAGCATATTAACTGATTGAACTGGTAAACCTACTGAATCTGTCCCCTTAGTGTCCCTTGAACACCAGTTGATATCTTCAAAATTATCTGGCAACAATCGTTCAATAGATCTTGGTAAACTTGTTGAACGTTCGCATTTAGAGCCTGGGAAAGTTGTAATCTCTGCAGAATCTAATAGATCTAATACCCGATCTTCCATACCCTCAGGTAAGTCTTCTGCGGGTAATTTCTCAAGTAGAGCCCCACCCAAAGCTTTTAAACGGACAACTTCTGCCCGGCATGTCGCACAAAGTGACAGATGCGCATCTATAACAAGCTCCCAGCCATCCCCCCCACGACCTGAAACATAATCGATGAGATTTTCTTGAGGTGGATGGAATTGCGGCACTTCTACCGCGGTTACTTCATCCCTAGTAACTGATCCAGAAATGATACCTGTCATGGGCTAGCGTCCCTTTTGATGCCCGCCTCAATAAATATAGACAGGTCAACTATTATTGTTTGAGCTATTTTTACGCCCAACGTCACCTTTTGGATCACAGAATTGTGTCTGTATTTGAAAATATTGATAAATACTATGCCCAAGGGCTTGATCTTGCGTCAGAGCTCTTCATCATAGAAATATACTCCTATTTTGACGAAAATTAAAGACGTCAGCCAAAAAGGGCAAAGGCCAATCAAAGCATATGAGCTTCAACAAAATTCCAAGTAAGTCCTTTTTAATACTACTCCTGCCTTTTATCCTCGCCAGTTGTGGTGGCGATTACACTTGGGGGTGGCATGTTATTGACCCAACAAAATCAAGTGGGCAAAGCAATATTGAATTCTTGATTGGTGGCTTCCAAAACACCCTCAGTATTTCCTTGGTCGCTCTGTCTATTTCAGTATCAATTGGGCTATTGGTTAGTATACCGGGGATTTCAAACAATAAGTACCTAAAGGCGTTTAATGTTACCTACGTGACAATAATCAGGTCTATTCCCGTTCTTGTCATGATTCTCTGGATTTACTACGGTTTACCCATAGTGTTGGATTTGAATTTAAGTATATTTGCTTCAGGCGTTTTGGCACTCGCAATTTGTGATAGCCCATTTCAAGCTGAAATTTTCCGGGCTGGAATACAATCAATTGAAAAAGGCCAACACGAAGCCGCCGAAAGTATGGGATTGAAATACTTTCAAAAAATGCGCTTCATTATACTGCCTCAGGCGATCCGTAGAATTATCCCTCCGCTTGGTAACCAATTTGTCTATATGTTAAAAATGTCTTCGCTCATCTCTGTAGTTGGATACAGTGATTTAACTCGAAGAGCATCAGAATTGGTCGTTACAGAGTACCGCCCTCTAGAGATCTATAGCTTTCTGATTCTCGAATATTTGGCCCTGATACTTGTTGTTACCTATCTTATCCAAAAAATAGAAAACCGTCTTAAGGCAAACGAAAAAATTCAGAATCCAAGTTCTAAACTTTGAAATGAAACGCTCTGTATCAAGCCGTTGTTATGGTGGAAATTGTCTTTTCATACTCGTACCTTCGCAGATACAACTGCCGCAAAAAGGCACAGCCTAAAACATTATATATAAAAATCAATATCTTATGGATTAAAAACGAGTATTTATTGAATATTTGACAGGATTTCAATGCGATGTGTTTGTGTCTGCGTTGTTGTGCCCATAACGAGAAAGCAGTCTGGCTACACCTGGATTGAGCTCCAAACCGACTTCATTAGGACTATTCCATTTAACAATACCCAAGACCCGGCCACAGTCCTCGTGTGAGATGACTATTTCACTTCCAATTGGTAACTTAGTCCCAAGCGATAATCGCGCCCCACAAAATGAGAGGTCGAGAATTTCACAGTCATAATTGATATCAAATACAGTAAGCTGCACTTTTGTTCCTGGAAAAACAGTATGACGTGGGGCATGACGTCGGTTCAGTAGTCTCTGAAGCGAAATTGATGAAAACTCTTGATACAACCTAAACTCCTCATACCCACAATTCGGATCCGCTTTTTGCGTAATCCACTACCAATAATCTTATTGTTTTAATCTTATTGTTTAATCACACACGCAGAAAGTATATGCTCTTTGACCAAATCAGTTGTCACTGGCTTGGGCATGTAACCAGAAATTCCATTGGGGAAACCAGCATCTGTTTTTTCATAACCGCTCATCATCAGAAAAGGGAGTTCACGGGTTAAAGATTCCGTAGATTCTCTTATCCTCTTAAGCAGATCCAACCCTGTTTCTGGCACCATATAATAGTCCGAAATCACAAGGTCTGGTTGTTCATCTTCAATACCGTTCATAGCCTCAGCCACATTCTCATAGAGTAGTACCTCACCGACGCCCAAAGATAAAAGCATTAACTTCATCATAGAGCGTACGGGTTTGCTATCATCAACAACTACTACTCTCAATTTTGTCCAATCTTCCTCTGTCCAAGACAAGACACACCTCCACTTTGCTGAACAGGGGAACGAAAATAAGTCAAAGAATCCGTAAGTTCCCGTTGATGCTTCTTTTATGACGGTAGAATCTTAAAAATCTCCTACTCATAGATTGTATTCGTTTTAAATTTTCAGATTATTCATCAAGGAAATTTTCTCACCATATTTATTGTGATTAAATTTCAACCCTTTATAGAAATTTAATCACAAATCTCCACCTCTACCATCAAGAAAAAAATATATTAGAATCCAATTTGAGGCCGCATTTCCATCGTTCTGAGTTGGGAATTAATTGAATTTTATTCAATTTCGAAACGATAGTTATAATTCTGTCCATTATTTGTTTAGGAATTTGTCGTAACTTCATCATGTTTCCGATAACATTCAGGAAATAAGATTCGCATGGAGTGGTAAATGAGCCTTAGAACATACACTTATCAGATTCAATCTGATCCGATGTCACGCGTTGAGTCTGGTCAAATTGAAGCCAGGAATGTTGATGATGCCAAGCGTCAGCTTCGAGTCCAGTACATGTTATCTAACTTACCTGAGGATACCCTCTTAGTTGATCAATCCGAGGTCGATGAAAATCAGGCCCGTGAAAAATCCGCCAAAGCCCGGGATCTACTCCGCGTGCTTGCTGATCATCATGCTTGGACAAAGGATTCAAATCAGGGGGCGCGCGCGAACCTAAATAATTTGAATCTCACAGACATGGTTATGCCTGGATCACAGCTACAAAATGCCGACATGGCCGGCGCTGATTTTTCAGGTGCCGATTTAAGTGGCTCGAACCTTACCAACGCTAACTTGGTTAGGGCTAGCCTTCATGGTGCCAACTTGAAAGATGCTGATCTTTCAGGCGCGGACCTCAGTGATGCCGACTTGCGAGGTACAATTCTTACGGGGGCAACATTGGATGGCGCTGACCTCTGGAGAGCCAATTTAATGGGGTGCGTCATTTCGCCCTCTGCCCTTCACAAGGCTCTTTCTTGTAAAACAAAATAACTGGTGCCCGTATTTTTTACGGGCCCAAATATTTTGTTGCGGAAAAAATGAGCGAAAACAATAATAATCCTGGGGAATTCGCCACATCCGTACCGAAAGACCGCTCTGCGTTCCAAGCCCTCAAAAAGGGGCTGCGTAGAAAATGCCCGCAATGTGGCATTGGCTGTATCTTTCGGAAGTATGTGACGGTAAACGACGAATGTACGAACTGCGGCGAAGAGCTCAGTCACATCCGTGCCGATGACATCCCCCCCTATTTCACCATCACCATCGTGGGGCATATTGTTGTGCCTGGAGTATTGTGGTCAGAGCAGGCTTGGTCTCCTTCTCTTTTGACCCACGTTGCAATCTGGCCCGCTCTTACTTTAGCTCTAACGATGGCTATCCTTCCCTATGTAAAAGGGGGAGTACTTGGTGTTTTATGGGCACATCGTATGTTTGAAGACGAAAAACGTTTTCAATCAAAGGCCCTGTAAGCACTCCCCCTCCCTTAAACTTTGAGGCTTTTCTAATCTGATCGAATTCTGGGTATTGGAGGGTGCTCTTTTTCAGCCATTTCCGTGTAAGTCACGAACCGGAAAGGATCAAGAAACTGAACAGCACTTCTTGCTCGATCGGCAGCTTCTTCTCTTAACTGGATTATACCAGCCTTATCCTTATAACGGGCCTCTGCGGCGACGCTCAATTGCAAGGCCAGTTCATAATCTCCCCCATCCAACATCGCTCTCAAAGCCTCTTCGACATCATGAACGCTGAGTCCGAGATAGAGTTCAAGAAACCGCCCATATTCCACAGAAGTTATGACATCCAAGCCAACTGGCTCTTTACCTGTAACCCCTTCTTGCCAAATACCCAGCATATGATCGCCTAATCGGGCGATGATATGGTTTTTCGGGGATTGAAATCCAAGAATTGCTTTGGGATCGTCTCGTAAACTCGGAGGAATCAAGTTCAATCTAACGATATATTTAACAGAATATCCGTTTTTCAGATGTTCACGGGTTTGATCTACAAGCCAGATATAAGCTTTTCTATAGGCTATAATATTATCAGCATCATACAGAAAATTCAGTGCATAGTGTCCATGTAAAATCAGTTTGGGGTCTCTGGCGATAACACTATTCATCGTATCGATGGCCTCGTCGATAAAACCCTCTTCCACCCAAGGCTCGCCATAAAAAGGCATCAAAATATCGCCAACAAAAATAACCTTTTCATCAACCATATTTATGAGCATGGCGTCTTCCGTTTCTCCCCCGGTAACAGGGATCAATTGAAACCGAGATCCACCAACCTCTATCTCCGTCAGTTCTGAAATCTCTACATCAGGCCGATAGTCCTTTATCCAGTCGAACGAGAAACTTGAACTACGAAATTGCTCATAGGTGTGATTACGTAAACTTCGGTCCAAAGTCGTGTGATAATTACTCCTCCCGTATATTGTTAAATCTGGATTTAAAGATCTCAAAAAGCTATGGCCGCCAATATGATCCCAGTGCGCATGGGTAAAAAATGCTGTGGTCAAAGGAGGAAGCTCCGGATATTCCTCCATTAGAAACTCAAAACCGGCTTTCATACTAAAGGGCTGAGTGCCCGCATCAATTGATATCAACTGCGTTCCATCGTCACTGACAATGAAATGTAGCTCAGAAAAACCAAAACCTCTGACTGCGAACACTTTTTCTGGAACCATTTCTGCGATCCAGGGCGTTGGAGAGAAAAGCACTCCTTTTTCCTTGGTTGATGCAAACCAGCCCATAAACAGTGCTTTAGGTTCATAATCCTGATAACCGCTTTTCAAAAGGTACTGAGCCGCAACCTCAGAATTATCCTTGTCCTCATGAATTCGGGCCAGATAATGATATACCTCTCTGTAAAATCCAGGTTCTGGTTCAGTCTCAGGATGTTCTGCCAACCAAGTGAGATCACGAAGCGCACTGTCTTGCTTACCGAAGAACCAGGGCACTTGTGCATAAATCAACCCCGAGGCCCAACGCACTAATGGATTTTGAGCTCCAGAGACCTCGTTTGCTTGCTCTAAGATATCAAAGGTATCGTTTACCCATCCAATACGATTTATAATAAAAACTTCTTCTGCATAGGTTGCACGGAGGAGTGCATAAGCCGCTAAATAGTTTGCCCGGGCTTCATCAGTAAACTGATTGTCATATCGTTTTAACAACTTCTCAATAAACGCAATTCCGTACTCTTGTTGGTTGGCAACAATATAAGAGTTCACCAACAAAAATATAGGTCGGGGATCGTCAAGCGGGCCATAAGACAAAACAACTTCAGAATACAAGATGTCAGAATGGAAACTTCTGTCTCCGACCGCCTTTCCAAACTCTTCAAAACCCTGAGCTGGTGCCAAACTTTCAGACAGACCAACTTGCTGAACCTGTATAGGCTCAATCCAACTTCTCTCAACAGTTTCAATATTGTCGGCTTCAGATTTTGGTACGGTTATGACCGTAGCAATACCACCCGCCATAACAGCAATAACAACCGTACTTACGAGGGCAATAAATGTTAAACGCTTCATCAACCTATCCTTTATTTACGTGTATATACACTTATATTGTTAAAATTTATCGGGTATCAGGAGGTGTTGTTAATTTATCTAATGCGCCCATCATTAATGACCATTCCTTGCGCCCCAACTTGTCAACAGCTTGCGCCTGAACGTTTTGCCAAAGAGGCATGGCCTCTTGAAACACCTGAGCACCTTGAGTTGTCATTTGGACGAGACGAACACGCTGATCATAATCCTGATTAGTTTTTATATACCCCTTACTCATCATAGGCTTGAGATTACGCGTTAAAGTCGTTCTTTCCATACCAAGAGCATCAGCCAGCCGACTTAGAGGTATTTCCCCCGTCTTATCAAGAGTTGCAAGTAATGTGAATTGAGTTCCTTTTAGGCCTGAAGGCTTTAAAGCGGCATCATAGATTTGAGTAAGAATACGAGTGGCTTTCCTCAATCCTGCACAGGTGCAGGCCGTAACATCTTCGGCTTCAAACTTCATAATCATTCTCCACTTGATACATAAGTGTATATACACTTATATTATCATCTTTCAAGTCTGGTAGTTAAATAATTTTATTTTGAGTACTAGGGATAAGATAATTTCGATTATCATTTTACTTTACCGAACACAAACAAGTTGTATATACAATAAGATCCGTTTTAAATGCCATCTGGAGTTCGATATGTGGGATAGTCTGTGGATAAATTGTAATCTTTGCACCATGCAAGGTACTGGGCTAGGAACGATCAACGATGGCGCCATTGCCATAGAAGGCGATAAAATCGTCTGGGTTGGTGAACTTGAAAACCTTCCAGATGCGCCAAATAATTTAGCAAGAGAAGTCAATGAACTCAATGGCAGTTGGATTACCCCCGGGTTGATCGACTGCCACACACACATAGTCCACGGTGGCGAACGCGTAAACGAATTCAATATGCGCCTGGAGGGTGCGAGTTACGAAGAGATCGCCCGTGCAGGCGGTGGTATCAGATCCACAGTAAAGGCAACAAGAGCCGCAAGTGAAAAAGAACTTCTTACTGTTGCCCTTAAGCGCGCATCCGCTCTGCAATCCGAGGGAGTCACTGTAATCGAAGTGAAATCTGGTTACGGTTTAGACTGGGAAAATGAAACCAAGCAGCTCCGTGTTGCACGGCAAATTGCGGCTCAATTACCGATCAAAGTAATTACCACATACCTCGCAGCGCACACTATTCCCGAAGAATTTCAGGATAATGGCGATGGCTACATTGATAGCATTATTGAAAAACTACCCGAACTTAAAAAACTCGGCCTTGCTGATGCCGTTGATGGATTTTGCGAAGGTATTGCGTTTTCACCTGATCAGATCGAAAAACTCTTCAAAGCGGCTTCCGAGTTAGGTTTTGATCTAAAACTCCACGCTGAACAGTTGAGTGACCTCAGTGGCGCAGAGTTGGCAGCGCGTTATGGTGCAAACTCTGCGGATCACCTAGAGTACGTATCCGAAAGTTCTGCAGACGCAATGGCTCAATCTGGAACAGTGGCCGTTATCTTGCCATGCGCTTTTTACTTCCTCAATGAAACGAAAAAGCCTCCTATAGATATATTCCGTAGCAAAGGAGTTCCAATGGCCGTCGCAACGGATATGAACCCCGGCTCCTCTCCTTGTTGCTCGCTTTTACTCGCGATGAATATGGCTTGTACTTTTTTCAAGATGACACCCACAGAAACGATGCGTGGTGTGACCTTGAACGCAGCACAAGCTCTTGGCCTTGAAGATAGCTATGGCAGTCTCGAAGTTGGAAAAATGGCAGATCTCGCGATTTGGGATATTAATAACCCGGCCGAGCTTTCTTACCATATGGGATTTAATCCTCTACAAGAGTTGATTAAATCAGGAAGACAAATCATACAAAATTGAATTATATTGCTTTAGGAACTGTGTTTCCTAGTCGTTACCCAATTCACTACAAACCCTATGCTGTTGTGAATTGGGCCTATACGTCCGCAACAAATGTTGTGGCCGTATAGGAGCATAATAAGACAGAAAACCATCCTCCGAGAGTTAATACTAAACACCAAAAGATAAATAGGTTATTCTCCTCGACTTCAGGCTTATATCTTGTTCACCGGGGATAGACTTAAGGTATGCCAAAACGTATCGACCAAAGGTTCTCGGAATGATTGAAAACTATCGGACTTACAAATTCTCCGCCCGCTTACTCAACATTGTAATCCATACTTATTATGGATAGGGTAGCCAATTCCAGGTCATTTTTTTGAGGGGAAAAAGATATGGTAGCTAGAACAATCACAACAACCATTCTTCCGATATTCTTTGTGTTAGGCATCACTTGTGCTCTGGCGAATGAGAAAGTTACTTTTCCCTCAGAACCCGTCCCGCCTTCCGCTTTCAAGGTAAAACAGGCAAAAGCCAAAGGCATTACTCTAGTCCCTACCCCAGGCATCGATATAACTGGTTTTATTTTTCGCCCTGAAATATCAAAGCCCCGTCCAACTATTATTACTCTCGTCAGTGGCGATGGCCTTCAAAAATCACATACTGAATGGGGAGATACCCTTGCAAGTTGGGGATATGTGAATTTACTCGTCGACAGTTTTGGCTCCAGAGGTGGCACGAACCGACAGGATACAAATAATGCAAACATGTTTTCTGATGCGTACAATGCCTATCGTTTCTTACAAAAACAGCCGTATGTAGATCCTGAAAGAATTGCTGTTATCGGATTTTCACTCGGTGGGAGCAGCCTGTTTTCCATCCTGAACAGATCCAACCCAAGACGCCCGACCGACATTACGTTCAAAGCCGGAGTTGCACTGTATCCCAACTGTGACACTGGGATTGAACTAAACGCGCCGTTACTGATCTTGCAGGGGGATAGCGATCCAATTAATTCTTCATATTCCTGTGAAACGGTATCATCCGAAGCAATCAAGTGGGGAAACGATATCTCATATCATCTCTACCCAGGCGCCACTCACTTTTACGACAATAAAAACTATAGCAAGGTTGATGGCCAAAGGGATATTACGGTCCCACTGCCCATTCAATTTGAAAAGAACCATTACAATGAAGCCGCCCATCAAGATAGCTTAGTTCGTTCAAAAGCTTTTTTCGATCTGCACCTGAAATAATTACCTGCAGTCCTCAAAATAAGCACGGTAGCTTAGCGGAACAAAATTAATCTTCTACCTTTGCAAACCGCCATGTAACTGACGCTTCTTGTAACATTTCTTCTTGAGTTTGGATTTCCCCCCAACGCTCGGTAAAATCGGGATCGCCTTTACTTTTTTCGTCTACAATAATTTCACGAATTCCACATTGGATAATAGCTCTGGAACAATCCGAACAGGGGAAATGGGTGACATAAATAGATGCGCCGCTTAAACGAACACCTACCCTTGCGGCATGGAATATTGCATTCCGTTCCGCGTGCTCAGTCCAGTCATACTTTAGTGGGCGAGCGTGGCGCTCATCGGCATCATCATCTACGGCTCGCGGAAAACCGTTAAACCCGTAGGGGCCAGGGGTATTATCCTCAAGTATGATCACCGCACCCACTTGTGTGGAACGATCTTTTGACCAGGTTGCGACCTCCCTAGCCAATTTCAAGTACCGCGTATCCCATTTACGAGACATATCTTTCTACTTTCTTACTAAGAAGATTTATATCAACAAGAGGGTTGAATAATAAAATACAAATAAACCTATTCACGTTATACTTAATAATGAATAGTTAAGGGTACATTTAAAGCAAGTGATATCTTTAATCGTTAATTAAGAAATAAGCATTATTCAACTTATAGTACAATTTCGTAATTAGGTGAATTTTGTTTCCATCCCCTTCACACGTAAACTACCTGAGAAATATCGCCATATTTTGCGGTATTGTTATTACTTCAATTTCAATCACCTTGTTTGCATTCAACCTTATAAAAAGCAACGGGTACATAACCGCCGTTGGGGTGAATGTAGGTGCGGATTTCTTGGCCTTTTACACAGGGGGTACTTTTTACAATCAGTGTATTTTGGAACACATCTATAACCTAACGCCAGAATTTCGTTTTTCTGAGCAATTGGCGTACCAACAAAATTTAATAGGGGAGGATTTCAAAGGACATAACCCCTTTCTAAACCCTCCTTTTACTGCGGTGTTTTACGCACCACTTGCAAAACTGCCCTATCTACCTGCTTTTATTTTATGGCAGGTACTTAATTTTGGTTTGCTTATCTGCAGTGTAATCATGGCTCGCCGGGAATTAATCTCTTTGCAGGCGCTTCCAACCTATCAGTTAGTTGGTTGCTGTTTTCTTTTTTACCCGACTTTTGGTTGGGTACTGTATGGACAAGCAACGCCAATTATTCTCTTGTTATATTGCCTCTTCTTTTTCGCCTTAAGGAAGGGAAAGGATTTTAGAGCCGGGTTCTATCTCGGACTACTTGCCTTCAAACCCCAACTAACCATTCTCATTGTTCTGGTTCTATTGTTCAAATGGCGTTGGAAATCGCTTATGGGCGGAAGTATTTCATTATGTATTAGCGTATTGATCGGCTTTATTTTAGTTCCTGAAGCAATGCAAAAATACATCGAGGTTAGCCCAAGGTTTCTCGATTTTTTAAGATTACCCAATTATCCAACATGGGGTATTCATTCCTTCTTTGGGTTTTCATCTTTGTTATTCGACGAACTGAGCCCACAAATTACCAACATAGTTATCTATATTCTCAGCGGCGGAACCATACTTTTATTATGGTTATTGTGGAAAAACATCCGATGGCAGGAAAATCAAAAAATCTGGGATATTGCCATGGCCATAACTTTTATTTGGGGCCTTTTAATCAGTCCACATTTGTTCTTTTACGACCTAATGCTACTGCTCTTACCCGCTGCAATCGTGTTTAACTTTCTTCCCTGGCTAATAAAACTTGATCCACAAATACCGCTCTGGATAATCCTGACTTGTATAGTTTGTTTTATTGGTAAATTTCATATCTCTTTGACAAATAGCTTTGCTGAACAGTTTGATTTGCCAAAAACATATCTACAAATAACCACCCCTATTATTTTTTATATGGGTTACCGATTATACTGTTTGGCTCGACAAATCTCGAAATCAAATCAAGCTGTTGAAAATATATCGAAACCTGAACTCTCCTAAAGAAATTGGATGGATTTAACTACCTTTGGGTGTTTTAATGGAATTATCAACACTCTGGGGGCTTCATGACTACTGATCAGTCATTTTTGTTTGCGTTATTCGGTTTGGTTTTCGTTCTCCTCATTTGGGGCAGGATAAGATATGATCTCGTGGCTTTTGGCGCTCTCGTTATCGCAGTAGTTGCCGGATATGTCACACCAGATGACGCCTTTAGCGGTTTTGGGCACCCTGCCGTTGTCATTATCGGATTAGTCCTTATCGTTTCCCGTGGCTTGATGAATTCTGGTGCCGTCGAAATGATTTCTGGTGTGGTTTTGTCATCAAACCGACCTCTGCCCCTACATATAGGGATCATGTCTGTTGTAGGAGCGGCCCTATCAGCGATAATCAATAATGTCGCGGCCCTTGCTCTGCTCATGTCACTCGACATAGAAGCCGCTGAAAAAGCAAAACGTGCCGCAGCTCTCAGTCTCATGCCCTTATCCTTTGCGACAATACTCGGGGGTATGATCACTCTCATTGGCACCCCGCCAAATATTGTCATTGCCCAATACCGCGAAAGAGTACTCGGCGAAAGTTATGGCATGTTCGATTTCGCCCCCGTTGGTCTTTGTGTGGCCTTGGTCGGGATACTTTTTGTTGCCCTTATAGGCTGGCGGTTAATTCCCAATAGAGATCGTCCGGGTTCAATTCACACTGCCGAGGATACAGGTCTTTTTCTTTCTGAGGCACAAGTTCCTGATGGATCGAGCTCTATAGGCCTAAAAGTTACTGAGCTCTATCCCCAAGCCAGAGAACATGACATTACAGTTCTGGGCCTCGTTCGTCGGGGTAAAAGGCTGCCTGGGTTTGCGCGCTATGAAGTAATTCGTAAAGACGACCATATTGTTCTAGAAGGCAATCCAAAATCTATCGAGGCTTTTCTTGGCAGTGCTAAACTAGACTTTGCCGGTAAAGACAAACATGAACCCGGCCTCACAAGCTCTTCATTAAAACTAATTGAAGCAATAGTACCAGATGGTGCAAGAATAAGCGGGAGATCTAGCTACAGCCTGCGACTTCTCTCGAGGCATGGCGTAACCCTTCTAGGGGTTTCCAGGCAAGGTAAGCGTTTTCGTGATCGGGTCCGCAAGCTGACAGTAAAACCAGGCGATGTTCTACTCCTCCTTGGTCCAGAGGATCGCTTAGCCGATATTACAAACTGGCTTGGAGTGCTACCTCTTGCGGAAAGACAGCACTCCGTCATCCAGCGAAAAAAGGCAACCCTGGCCATTGGACTGTTTCTCGGAGCAATCGCTCTCTCAGTTGCGGGTCTCTTATACCTTCCCATTGCCTTGGCAGGTTGCGTGATTGGCTTTGCGGCTCTTGGGATTGTTTCAGGCAGGGAAGTTTATGAAAGTGTGGAGTGGAAGGTAATCGTCCTTCTTGCCTCATTAATCCCCCTAGGGATAGCCTTAGAGAATTCAGGCGGAACAAAGTTAATTGCCGAACTTATTGTGTCTCAAACGGAAGGTTGGCCAAACTGGGCGATCCTTACGGTTCTCATTATGATTACCATGACCCTATCAGATTTCCTCAACAATGTTGCCACGGCTCTGATAGCCGCCCCTATAGGACTTGATGTCGCCAATGCAATTGGTGTCTCTCCTGATCCTTTTCTAATGGGGGTTGCTGTCGCAGCGTCCTGTGCCTTCCTGACCCCGATAGGGCACAAAAACAATACAATCATTATGGGCCCCGGAGGATATCGCTTTGGCGATTACTGGCGGATGGGCTTACCGCTAGAAATTTTGGTCGTAGTTATATCTGTACCTGCCATTCTTTTCTTCTGGCCTCTATAATTAACAGGACAGTTCATTCAAAGAAAACTATAAGCAGTATTCGGCGAAGGGTGGAAAGCGCTTGATCAATCCTTCACGCCCGAGCTCGGTCATCAACAGCATATTCTGTTCTGGAATCTCTTCCGGCGACTTATAACTGGATAATATCCGGCCCATCTGCCCTTCACGGATGATATGAAGAACGGGAAATGGGGCACGGTTTGTCCAATTTGTGATGTCACTTTCATCGACCCCATCAAAAAGATATTGGGGATGAAAACTTGCTAACTGAAACAACCCTTCAAGGCCAGCCTGTTCAAGGCACTCCTCAGCCAGCGCCAACAAGTCGAGAAAATCATCGAAGTCCTCTTGTCCCGCAGGATAAATCACGAGAGTAGTGGAAACTTCTTCTTCAGGGTTTTCTTGAATAAGAAGTACCTCTTCCAAGAAACTTCTTATTGCTTCTTCAGGTGAACTGCCATTTACCACAGCATAACGAACACTGTCGCGGTGAATTTCAGGTGCTGCAAAGGGGCATAAATTTAGCCCCACCACCATATTCTCAACCCATAACCGGGTAAGTTCTGCAGCATTGTCTTTTTTATAAGAAGGATAGATTTGTTTCATGAGTGTACTTTAATCGGCTAGTAGATCTTTGCCCAGCAGAACAAAGCCCGTAAAAGTAAAAAAGGCGGCCCCGAAGGACCGCCTTTCAAATAACGATAATACCGTAAGACTTAGAACAAACCTTCGATCTGTCCGTCGTCGTTGAGGTAAATATTGTTTGCTGCTGGAGTGCGCGGCAGACCAGGCATGGTCATGATCGCACCGGTAACAACAACAATAAAGCCAGCACCTGCAGAAAGACGAACTTCACGTACAGGAACAACGTGTCCAGATGGTGCGCCAAGAAGCGTAGGATCTGTAGAGAAGCTGTACTGTGTTTTCGCCATACAAATTGGGTAGTGGCCGTAATTTTCCTGAAGCTCAGCAATCTGTTTACGCACAGAAGCATCAGCGATGATTTCGCTTGCGCCATAGATCTCTGTAGCAATCGTTTCGATTTTTTCCCACAAAGGCATTTCATCAGGGTAAAGCGGCGTGAAGTCTGCAACACCAGAATCTGCAAGTTCAACAACATGATGAGCAAGTTCTTCTGTACCAGCACCACCGTCAGACCAATGACTAGCAACGATTGCTTTAGCACCCAGAGCGTCACAAGCGGCAGAAATCGCAGCGATTTCAGCAGCTGTATCAGTAACGAACTGGTTGATAGCAACAACTGCAGGAACGTTGAATTTCTTGATGTTGGCAATGTGACGCGCAAGGTTCTCTGAACCTTTGGTAACAGCATCAACATTTTCGTTACCAAGATCAGCCTTAGCAACACCACCGTGCATTTTAAGAGCACGAACCGTAGCAACAATTACAACAGCGGCAGGTTTCAGGCCAGCTTTACGACATTTAATGTCGAAGAACTTCTCAGCACCGAGATCAGCACCGAAACCAGCTTCTGTAACAACATAGTCTGCAAGTTTAAGAGCAGTCTTCGTTGCAATAACAGAGTTACAACCGTGTGCGATATTTGCGAATGGACCACCGTGAATGAACGCTGCGTTGTTTTCCAAAGTCTGTACAAGGTTTGGAGAAATCGCATCTTTCAAGAGAACAGCCATCGCACCAGGACCTTTAAGGTCACGGGCATAGATTGGTTTTTTCTCACGAGTGAAAGCAACAATGATGTCACCAAGACGCGCAGAAAGATCATTCAGATCGTTAGATAGGCAGAAGATCGCCATGATTTCAGAGGCGACAACAATGTCGTAACCATCTTGACGCGGATAACCGTTAGCAACACCACCCATTGAGTTGGTAATGGAACGTAGAGCACGGTCGTTCATGTCAACAACACGTTTCCACTGAACACGACGGGCATCAATACCCAGCTCGTTGCCCCAATAGATGTGGTTGTCGAGAAGCGCAGACAAAAGGTTGTGCGCAACGCCAATTGCGTGGAAGTCACCTGTGAAATGCAGGTTGATGTCTTCCATAGGAACAACCTGGGCATAACCACCACCAGCAGCACCACCTTTAACACCGAAGCAAGGGCCGAGTGACGGCTCACGCAAAGCCATGATAGCTTTTTTGCCGATGCGGTTTAGACCATCGCCAAGACCAACAGTTGTTGTCGTCTTACCTTCACCAGCTGGTGTTGGGTTGATCGCTGTAACCAGGATCAGTTTTCCGTCAGGATTGCCCTGAATGGAGTTGATAAAGTCAAAAGATAGTTTTGCTTTATGCGGACCATACTGAAGAAGTTGATCAGCAGGGATTCCAATTTTTTCAGCAACCGCAGTAATTGGTTGCATCGTTGCCTCACGGGCAATTTCAATATCACTTTTAGCCATCGGGTTTACTCTCCATCCCTATCGGACACCAACATTTAGGGGACACTAGCTGGGGTTTTCTTTTTGGGATATCGCAAGAGCGTCATCTCGTCACCCAGAAACACCGAAATTGGCCTTTATTAACGTTCGGAATATACTATCGAAGCATCCGCTTTTCAAATCAGCATCACTTAATGCAGACTAATTCATCCTGTTTGTTATATTATCACAACCATAAAAATTGGCCTACTAGTCCCACTAATAAATTGAAATATAACGATTATATTAAGATTAAATTCTTAAAATCACTCCACTGACAACCATCTCAACAGAAAAGTTCTGGACCAGTTTTCAATAGAGGCTTCGTATTGAAGGAATTCTGCTTCTATCTCGGGTAATGATTTCATTCCCGGCTTTTCAAGAACTTCAGGAAATTGGAGAAACCAGGTCTGGCCGACTTCAAGGGTAACTTCAGGATGGAACTGCAATCCGATAACTTTGGGCCCTAACGCGAAGGCTTGATTTGGAAATTTCTCAGATGAAGCCAATTTGGTCGCCCCTTCAGGCAGATCAAATGTATCCCCATGCCATTGAAAGAAATATTCCGGTAAATTCCCTAATAAGTTACTCTGATTTGTGACATCATCATACTTGATTTCGCCACACGGGGATTCAAGGTTAACCTTGTAAAATCCAACCTCCTTTTTCCCCTCTTTGTCAGCATAAGCAACTCCCCCCATCGCCTTTGCGAGCAATTGGCCACCAAGACATATCCCCAGATAAGATTTTCCAGCCCCAACCCAACGATTAATCCACTCCAACTCATCCCTTAGATAACTATGAGGATCGTATGCTCCTTCCATTCCGCCATATACAATAGCCGCTTGGAATTCATCAAAGTTTTCAGGTAGGACGTCTCCCTTGGATGGATTACACCATTTAAATTCGTAACCTTCTTCGGTCAAAATTCGGGTGATACGTTCCCCTTTTGGTTGATCAACATGTTCAACAAGTAAAATTGGTTTTGGCATTTGTTGTTCTTATAGAAGTTACAAGTTTAAGAAATTTCACCAGATTTTTTTTCTTGCTCCGGTAAAAGCCGCCATATGAAAGGCAGCGTGTTCAGGTGCTAAGGTGAACTCCTGCCCTACAGGACAAGCACGTCTCGCAAGACACCCTCTCGAGGCACAGTCGTTGCCTTCATCAGAGACAACATGTTTCGCGCACGCAAGATAGTCATAGGCCTGCCCTGCTACAAAGGCATCAACAGGGCACGAGGATAGGCAGGGTTGATCCTCACAATTCAGACAAGGATTTTGTTGCTCAGACAAAGTTGGTAAATTAGCCACTGCCATTGGGAACAATATTGCGGCACGTAAAGCATGCCAGGTTCCCCAATTCGGACTGATATAAAGACCGATCGGACTTGGATACAATCTTTCAGCACGCGAAGACCACCGCTGAAATGGTTGGTAGGGCGGCCCATCTGAAGGAAACAAAGCCTCCCCCCCAAATTTCTTGGCAAAATCATCCATCACACGTCTGGTCCAATCATCCATTGGGTTTGGACTACCAGCTTCATACTCAGGTGAGTGAATAAAGTTCTGCCAGAATACACCTGAGCCCGCATTTCCAACCATAACAACGGTATGAGGTTGTCGCCTTAACGACATATCAGGCACACCGTCTTCTTTTGTGGGAACAAAACCACCTCGGATTAGAAAACCAAGTTTACTAATCTCTCTCTCTAACTGCTGGTATTCCAATCCTGACAACTCAGTTTTCGGCAACTCAGTTTTCGGCAACTCAGGCTTCATAAATCAGGCCCCATTAAGTCAAACATGAAGAAAACACTTAACCAACACGTTAATCCAGGCAGATCCCTCACCTATTCATCACTGCTCTTTTCGCCGTAGCGCACCCATGGCTCAGGAGGACTTGGATCTTGTGGCCATTCAACAACATGATCTTCAAGATCAGCATCTTCAACTTCAGTTTCAGATACGACTTTATCAAGCGTAGAAACCCCTGCATCATGCACTGAATTTGGATCGCCCGTGATTAACGGGTGCCACCAAGGAAGTTCTTTACCTTCGTGAAGCAAACGATAAGCACAGGTCGGCGGCATAAAGCCCAAAGTCTCAATATTGTCGGTTGTTACTTTAATACAGTCTGGAACGTATTGGTGGCGGGTTTTGTATTGGCTACATTGGCATGTCCCAAGGTCAAGAAGCTTGCAAACCACGTCTGTATCGACAATCTCTTCCGTATCGGCATCTTCCAACTTAACCAGACAGCACTTTCCACAACCATCACAAAGACTTTCCCACTCTGTATCGCTCATCTCTTTAAGTTTTTTGATCTGCCAAAAAGGCAACTCTACTTCTTGATTAGTCATGACGTGGATTAAACTCTTTTTATTATCAAGCCATGGTTCATAACGAAATGGCCCCTACTTCAACTATCTACCCAATTAAATAAAAGCTAACAAATTTATTATAGACTTCTAATAATGCCAATTTTGTAAATTGATGAACGACCTTCCGTCTAAAGCTCGCAAACTAGTGTAATTATTAGAAAGAGAGTTTTGAGTGTGTCTGGATATCTAAAGTATTTATTTGTGATAACCTTCACCTTAACAATCAGTCAGTTTACTCATGCTGATAACCTATCCTTGCGTATGATAGACACAAAAGAAGGTACATCAAAATTTTACCATGAGTTATTATCCGCAGCTCTTGCCTCCAATGGTCATGCGTTGGAAATTATTAACATTGGAGATCGACCACAAAAACGAACAGTTGCCATGTTTGAAAATGGTCAATTGGATATCATATGGCTGCTTAAATCCGCAGCAAGAAGTAAAAAATATATAGATGTGGATGTCAATTTAACATCAGGCCTTATGGGGCAAAGAATCCTTTTTATTCCACCCGACACACAAGCCGATTATGTTGAGGTTAAAACCCTAGATAATTTTAGGAGGCTGGGGAAAATTGCGGCCTTTGGTGCCAACTGGTTTGATGAAAAAGTATGGCAAACGAACAACTTACCTTACTATATCGTAGATGGTGAATGGCGATCTATATTCAAAAGGTTACTTATAAATGACCCAACTAAATCCCGTACTCCCTTCCACTATTTTTCAAGAAGCGTGACAGAAATTACTATAGAAGCAAAACACTACCCACAATTAATAATAGAGCAAAATCTGCTGTTTCAATACGACCGAGATTTCCACTTTTATTTAAATACCAAGAGTGCCTACTTAAAGCCCATCATTGAGGATGCACTGAAAAAAGCAGAGAAATCTGGACTACTAAAACAGCTCATCGACAAACATTTTTCAACCCAACTCCGGTCTCTCAACTTAAACAAACGCATCCTTATTTCTCTCCATACGCCTGAATAAAATGTGTTCTCGAAGATCTTGCTCCCAATACCTAAAATAGAGTCTCACGATACCATAGCTATAAATTTAAGAATAAACCCATTGGTTAAATAAATCTTGACCAAACCCCGCTGCCAATCAATAATAAACCAATTAGTTAAATACAAATTTTCATTAATTACCAGTTACAAAAGGATAGTGAAATGAATGAAATCAGGGTGGTTACAAGAGATAAGTGGCTCGTCGAACGCAAGGAACTCCTGGAGCAGGAAAAGCAATTTACCAGGGCAAGAGATCGGCTCGCAGAATATCGACGCGACCTTCCTTGGGTTAAACTTGAGAAAGAATACATTTTTGATAGCGAAAATGGCGAGCAGTCCTTGCTCGATCTATTTGCCGACAATAGTCAACTTATTGTCTATCACTTTATGTTCAGTCCAGATTGGGAGGCAGGTTGTGTCTCTTGTTCTTTTTGGGCAGATAATTTCAATGGTACAGACCAACATTTGAATGCACGTGATATCTCTTTGGCGGTGGTTGCACGGGCTCCCATGAGTAAGCTGGTACCTTTTAAGAAACGGCTTGGTTGGACATTTAATTTTGTCTCCTCGGGAAGCAATACCTTTAATCAAGATTTTGAAGTGAATTTTGGGCCTGATCACAAACCGGAAGACAAAGTCACCTATAACTATCGCACGACGACATTTCCAATCGATGATGCTCCGGGAATAAGCGTATTTACAAAAAATGATGACGGCACCATCTATCACACCTATTCGACCTATAGCCGAGGACTAGATAATCTAAATGGCACGTACCATTACATCGATTTAACACCCAAAGGACGGAATGAAGATAAAGAGCCTGGGACCATGTCATGGGTACGTCACCACGATAATTATAGCTAAAGGTTAACCTGTTAGCGCTTAAACCATATGAATATTATGAAATATTATACCGAGACTTACTCTTGGGTCATATCCTCCAGCCACTCGATTACCTTGTCGACTGCCATTTTTGGCTTTGTGCCTTTAGGCAACACGATCCAATAAGCATTCGACAAGGTTACCTCCTCACCTTGAAAAGGCTTAATCAGTAGGCCAGTAGACAAATCATCTTCAACCAGACGGCTTCTTGCTAAAGCAACCCCCAATCCTTGAACTGCAGCACGCAATACCAGATCAGAGGAGGCGAAGCGCGAACCACCTTTGGTATCGAGACCTTCGACATTTCTGGATTTTGCCCATTCATGCCAAGTAGCCTGTGGATCACGGTCATGTAAAAGAGGTAAATTCAAAAGCGCTGATAGAGACGTCGGCCTTCCGACCTTTAACCAGAACGACGTACTCATTACGGGAAAGAGACTTTCATCCATCAAAGGTTGGCATTTTAGATCAGCCCATGGCCCCCTCCCCATTCTAATGGCAAGATCGGCATTTTGGTCTGATGAGAAGTTAAGCTTTTGATCAACGATAACCGATAGTTCTATCCAGGGATAGTTTGCATTAAAGTCTTGGAGCCTCGGCAATAGCCAACGAGCAGCAAATGATGGCGTTGTTGAAATCGTTACTGAATTACCCCGCCGACTCTCACGAACAGAATCAACCCCATTAGCGAGCAGGCTAAGACCTTCGAGACTTATCTTGCCAAGGTCTTCTCCTTGCGTGGTAAAGGAAAGAGACCTGACACCCCTTTCTCTGTGAATAAGGGAAACACCAATCCAAGCCTCAAGCTCGTGAACATGCTTGCTGATCGACGAATGAGTTATATCCAGAAGACGTGCGGCGGAACGTACGCCGCCAGTTTCATAAACAGCTGCAAAAGCCCGAAGCGCATTAAGTGGTAAATTTTTCATGGTCACTATTTTAGACCGTTAGAGCCATATTTGAAACCATCAAAACAAGATAGAAGCTGCTAATAATATAAAAATCATCAGGAGTAACTGAAAATATTCTTCAAGCGAAAAGTTAATGTTTTCAATAAACTTCAGATACTTAAATATATTTAATGAGACACGGTCAAAGGAGTTATCGTAATGGGGATGCTTATTAACGGAATCTGGAGCAATGAAGACAGGATAATCTCTAATGGTAACTATATACGTCAAACCAGCGCCTTTTCGCATGAGGTACCCGATGAGACCATCAACAATATCATCTTTCAACCTGATCGCTATTTACTGATTGGTTCCAACAGTTGTCAATGGTCTCACAGAACAATGCTATTCCGCGAATTAAAAGGCCTAAGCGATTGCCTTCCTCTACACATTGCCCACGGTCCGCGCCTTGAAGGGTATGCGATAAATGGCGGTAAGCCTTGGACTGTACCAGGTACAACGGAAGAGATCGTCCACCTTCACCAACTATATAGTATTGCGGATGCAGATTTCACAGGTAGGTCAACGGTACCTGTGCTTTGGGATAGTTACGACCTGAAAATTATCTCAAACGAATCAACTCAAATCATGAAAGCCCTAGATAAAGCAGGAGATATAGCAGGGAGTATAACTCAGGGAGATACCGACAACACAACTGGAGAACCAATAGTAACATTCTATCCCCCAGATCTGACAGAAGAAATGTCCTACATTGATGATGAAATTTACCATGGCTTGAGTAATGGCGTATACAAGGCCGGGTTTGCCCAAACTCAAGAAGCCTATGATCACGCCGTTCAGCAAGTGTTTCAAACTCTAGACGCATTAGAGGATCGCTTGACCAATAACCGATATCTTATGGGCTCAACCATTACCGCTTCAGATTGGAAACTATTCACAACCCTGATCAGGTTTGATCTTGTTTACTACATCCTCCATCGGTGCAGTAAAAAGAGGATTGTCGATTATCCTAATTTGTGGGGATATGCACGTGACCTATACGCGATGAAGGGCGTATCGAACTCTATTGATTTTGAAATCATACGCATGGCAAGCTTTCAAAACGACACCGAGAGCAACCCGTTCAACATCATCCCTATCGCAACCGAGATAAATTGGAACTCTCCCCATAACCGAGGATGAGCTTTCCCATCACAATTAAAAGCCCTGCTACACTTTACCGCAGCGTATAAAACACATAACTCCCTCAATACAACACTATTTATAGTGTTGTATTATTTTTATTTATATACAAAGAGTTAGATTATTATTAGTTTTATACACACAAATAGATTGGATATTTTTCTTGAAATAAAGAATAACTATGTTAAATGAGAATGAATTGTCATGTGCTTTTCTTAATTTTTATGGTACATACTCGACGAAAATTACGTGACATTTCGAGCCTGATCTCGAGGTTATTTTTTGATAATACCGAGAACAAAGTAGCTAAAATAACGTGCCGTCTGCCTTTAAATACCAAATGTACCAGGCAGCAATCTTGTATCTGATAATTATCCTTATTCGATAGTTCATCAGAAATATGATAAAGCAACAAGCTTCGGCGCCGAAGCTGTCACAGTAAGGAAGCAGGATCAGTTTATGAGTGTTGAACAATTGGCAATAGCAGAACCGGCACCGGGCGATATCATGACGACCACAGAAAAGCCGTTACCGAAATCGGTCACCGGCGAAACAGTTCTATCCGTAAAGCACCATACAGATTCTCTGTTTTCTTTTAAAATCACACGACCTGCTGCGTTCCGCTTCCGCACAGGTGAATTTGTCATGATCGGCCTGATTGTCGACGGCAAACCTCTATTGCGCGCTTATTCTATAGCGAGCCCGGCTTGGGATGAAACCATTGAGCTTTATTCTATTAAAGTTCCAAATGGTCCGCTGACCTCAAGACTGCAAAACATCAAACCGGGCGACATGGTTCTCCTTGGCAAAAAACCAACGGGAACACTGGTTCTGGATGCTCTTGTTCCTGGAAAGCGCCTCTACATGATGTCTACGGGAACTGGCCTTGCTCCTTTCGCCAGCGTCATTCGTGACCCCGAGACGTATGATAAGTTCGAAGAAGTTATTTTAATTCACAGCTGCCGTAAAATAGAAGAGCTCACTTACGGCGAGGAACTCGTTGCCAGCCTTCAGGACGACGAATTTCTTGGGGAAATGGTCTCAGAGAAATTACGCTATTATAATTCAGTGACACGCGAAGACTTTATTCGCAAAGGCCGTATCCCAGAACTTTTCCGTTCGGGCAAAATCACATCTGATCTTGGCACACCAGCCCTGAACCCCGAAACCGATCGGGTAATGATCTGTGGTTCCATGGAGATGCTCAAGTCTTGTGCTGAACTCTGCGAAGAAGCAGGCCTCAACGAAGGCGCCAACAGCAAACCCGGCGAATACGTCGTGGAAAAAGCCTTCGTCGGCTAAAAAAAACTTGACGACAAAATGAAAAGACGGCGCCCAAGTGGCGCCGTCTTTGTTTCTTAACTCTGGAATAAATGTTGTTGCACCCCAATGATCTAATGGTAACATCACCCTTTACCAGAGATAAAAGCCCCCACAATGCCCAGTACGGTTGAATTCAAAGATCTTTCCAAACGCTCAAGCAAAGTCTTAATGGCAAGCTATATAACAATAGCTTCACTTCTAGCCGTGCAAATAGGAACACTTTTTGAACTATCTTTACTGGAAGACATAAATCTTGGCAATTACAGTTCATCAGCTGAACTAGATTTACGCATAGAAAACAATGATTTATGGATAGGAATCATCAGCACCATATCTGGACTAGCAATGATTACTTATGTCGTTTTATTTTTTATGTGGATCTATCGTAGCAATTCAAACAGTCACACTTTTACCAATGAAAAGCTAAAACATACGCCGGGCTGGTCTGTTGGCTGGTTTTTTATACCAGTCGCAAACATTTGGAAGTCCTACCAAATTCCGGCAGAAATTTGGAAAGTCAGTAAAGCTGGCCCCGATTACAAACGCAAAAGCACGACCCCGTTAACCTTAAAATTATGGTGGATAGCCTGGATTGTAGATAGCCTATTCTCCCAAATCAGTTACAACATAACAGACAAAGCTGTCGAAACACACGAGTTGATTAATGCAGATCGCATTCTCTTCTCAAGTAATATCGTCTCAATCATCGCCATCTTTCTCACTATTAAATTGGTTAAAGAGGTTACCCTCCTTCAAGAAAACCAAAGCCACCATATAAGTGAAATATTCGCCTAACCAAGAATAAACATTACCTTGCTTAAGTGTAGTATTGTTAGAATCAATCTTCTGCTACTTGAGCTACCAACCACTTCTTGACTTGGACTACATGTGGATTTCCCATAGCACTCGGCCCTTCATAAATATAATTCCCAACACCTTGATTAATCACAAAATCAATAGGACATACCAGTCTTCCTGAACGCATAGCATCAACCACCATAGGCCAATGCCCAATAGCAACCCCTACTCCTGCCACTGCCGCTTCGAGCGCATGACTGGAATTACTAAAGACATGCCAACCCCTTGGCTGAAGGTTATCTACAGAAGCTTCTACACACCATTTTGGCCAGTCCTGATCCCTAGGCACTTCATCCACTTTTATTAAAAAATGTTTATCAAGATCAGCCACGGACAGAATAGGCTTTCGTTTTTGCAGCTCAGGCGACATCACAATCCGCGCTTCATCCCCCATTAGGAACAAAGCATCTTTTGAAACCCGATCTCTTTGCTCAGGCTTAATAATAAGATCCACTCCACCTCGTTCCAAATCCTCTAAATTAGACCTTGTGATCAATCGAAGATCAATGTCAGGATATCGCTCCTGAAGGTCAGGCAAGCGGGGAATAAGCCACCTCTGTGCAAAAGTCCCCAGAACGGCAAGTGTCACCTGCCCCTGTGACATTGCGGCTTCCATCCCATCACGCATAATTCCAAAGGCTGTATGTAATGAGAGGGCGAGCTTTTCTCTCTCGGGCGACAACCTAATCGTATTGGACACCCTCTCGACCAATCTTACCCCCAAATGAGCCTCAAGCTTTTTCACCTGCTGACTAATGGCTGGCTGTGTGACCCCAAGATCGATAGCCGCTCCAGAAATACTCCGCAATCGAGCCACAGCCTCAAAGGCACGCACAGCGGAAAGAGGATGGAGAAGATCACGTGTATTCATATTAGATATTCTTATATGTATAAAATTATTTCGAAATTGATTTTATGGAATTAAAGGGGTTTCTTAAAGCCTTAACGCAATAAACATTAGTTTTACTAAATAAAGATCAAGAGTATGGAACTATGGATACCCATTACTGTCGCGGCGGCCTTGTTTCAAAACATTCGAACGGCTTTGCAAAAGCACCTTAAGGGCAAACTTGATACGACAGGCGCGACCTATGCCCGCTTTCTCTACGCTGTTCCTTTTACATGGATATATCTGTCCATATTAAGCAGCAATGAGGGCTTGCACTTTTCAAGCACCGATATATTGCCAACCACAAACCTTGAATTCCTGTTTTTTTGTACTCTTGGTGGTATTGCACAAATTTTAGCGACATTTTTACTGGTTTGGCTTTTTGGACAGCGTAATTTTGCCGTTGGCACAAGTTTGACAAAAACTGAGGCCGTCCAAACCGCCATGTTTGGATTAATTCTCCTTGGCGACACATTAAGCTTCCAAGCCCTTTCAGGTATTGCAATAAGCCTAATAGGTGTCCTTACGCTTTACAGAAAAGCACCCCCCGCTTCGCAACACGTGAGCTTATCCAGGACAGGTTTTGCAAAGAGAATTGGAATTTTACTAACCCAAGATAAAAGTATTTTACCCGGGATTACGGCTGGTGCTCTTTTTGCTCTGTCTGCCGTTTCTTACCGAGCGGCTTCACTTTCTCTGGGCGGGAATGGTTTTGCAATTCAATCTGCCTATACTCTGGTTTGGGTTACGGGATTTCAAACTTTGGCCATGGGCGCTTATTTGTTAATTAGAAAGCCAGGAGTTTTAATTCGCGTCTTTAGAAGCTGGCGTGCAGCTATCTGGGTTGGACTGACAGGGATGCTTGGCTCAGCGGGATGGTTCACCGCTATGACCCTAGAAAATGCAGCTCACGTACGTACTCTCGGCCAAGTAGAACTCATCTTTACCTTAATCATAGGGTATGTCTTTTTCAAAGAGCGCCTAAGCCGCAAAGAGCTTATTGGAATTTCCTTGATTGCGGCTGGTATCGTCACTTTGGTCATAGAATAAATTTCACTAGCCATACGAATGCCCACACCATCCTTATGCCGTTAAGAGCTGCTCTTCTATTGGGAACACCAACGTAACGGTGGTTCCAACTCCGAGTTCACTCGCGATAAGAAACTCAGCGCCGTGCAATTCCGTCAGCCTTTTTGAAAGAGGCAAGCCAAGACCTGTACCCTCATGCTTACGGCTAAGGCTCGAATCAACCTGCCCAAAAGGCGCCAGAGCTTTCGGAATTTCACTGGCGGACATTCCAATTCCAGTATCCATAACGGACAACTCGAGCCCTCTGTTTGTAACATAGGAGCAAACCGTGACACTGCCACCCGCTGGGGTAAATTTAAGTGCATTGGAGATCAGGTTAATCAACACCTGTTTGATCCGCTTCTCATCGCCAACCAGATGAGGCGTTTCGGCTGCCAAATCCAAGGTAAGCGACAAACTTGCTTGTTCAGCTCGTCCAGCCAACATTTTCTCACAACGACTAATGACACCATTAATATCAAGATCGTCTTCATATAGCTCAATCTTGCCAGCTTCTGCTTTGGAAAGATCAAGAATATCATTAATCAGATCAAGAAGATGCGCCCCAGATTCGTTAACATCCTTGGCATAATCACGGTATCGTGGGCTCCCCAAAGGGCCAAACATTTCACTCGCCAAAATCTCCGAGAACCCAAGAATAGCATTTAGAGGAGTCCTAAGTTCGTGACTCATCAAGGCCATAAATTCCGACTTAGCCCTATTTGCAAGTTCCGCACTTTCTTTTAGAACCGTTAGCTCCTGCTCGACATCTTTTTGATTTGTAATATCCTGCATTACACAAACGAAATACTGGATATTATTCTCTTCATCAAAAATCGGACTCAGATCGATTTGGTTCCAGAAGACTTGACCATCACGGCGGTAGTTTAAAATATCGACCCGAGCATGACGGTTGTCGCGCAAACTCGTTTCAAGTACCTCACAGACTTTCTGGTTGGTTTTCTCGCCTTGCAAAAAGTCAGAGTGAAGTTCTGGAATTTCGTTTCGACTATAACCCGTAAGCCTTGTAAACGCAGGGTTTGTATAGACGACAGGCCGCCCTTCACCTCGCGCATCGGCGATAAGAACGCCCGCATCAGTAGATCCTACAGCCGCCGCAAGCCGAAGGTTTTCACTGCTCAAATCCAACAATTCTTTTTCACGGGCTTTGAAATCACTAATATCCGAATATACCGTAAAAAGATCACCTTCAGGGGTCTTATGATCTATAATCTTCAGCCAGGAATCTTCTGAAAAATGGAATTCCCTATTTCTTTTGCCGCGCCTGCGCATCAATGCATCAATATAGCGCTCTCTCTTAATCAGGCTAAGAGGATCTTGACCGGTATTCACATATGAAACCACAACGTCTTTGTATGTCATTCCAACACGAATTGCCATCGGACGGCCTGGGAAGAAAATTTCCTGAAAGCGTCGATTAAAAGCCACCAGCTTATCGTTTTCATCGTAAAGGGTTACGGCGCCAGAAAAGCTTTCAAATGCACGAAAAAGCCGGGCATGAGCTGTCGCCATTTTTTGCTGCTCTTTACGCCGTTCTGTTATATCACTCCCCGCTCCACGATATCCTTTAAAATCCCCCTTTTTATCGAACACCGGAACGCCACTGAGTCGAAGAATTCGTGAAACGCCAGCAAGATCGGGAACAACCAGCTCTAAATCTCTAAACGAAGACCGTGCCTTTATTACCTTAAAAAAACTTTCGCCGGTCAGCCCTTCACCTTGCACATCGCTAAAACTCTTGCCCAACAAATTCCATTCTTGGAGTTGCGACACGAAGGTAAATCGAAGATCAGGTCCCATTTCCCAGAACCAATCCGTAGCAGAGCTGGCGATATCACGAAACCGACGCTCACTCTCTTTCAATGCAGAGACAGCACCATCCCGACGCCTGGCAGCAGAAACAAATGTCCGCCCCCCAAAATACAGAGCCATCATCATGATTAAACTTGCACAAAGAGCAAAACCGACCGAAGCCGAATAACGGTCTCGCCAAACCGCATCAATATAATTGGCTGGAATACCGATAACCACAGACATGCCAAAATGATTAAGCTCGCGGCCTTTAATTATCCGATCAACACCATCAAGATCTTTTAAAATTGCGCGCTCACTCCCCAAGAGATCGGCCATATCATAAGGCGCTTTTCGACCGATTAAGTCGGACGAAAAACGATCGTCCAGCCACAGCCCCTGGTCCTTGCCCTGAATTGAAACAAGGGAACGCTTTGGCAAACCAAGCACAGCCCAATTACTTATAAAATCACGAACCCGAAATGACGTAACAGTATAGACACTTGAAAGACCAGATTGTTGGGGGCCGCGAAGTACGCTCGCATACCAGTGATCATCATATAGATAAGGTAAACTGATAATAGCTTGTTTGTGGCTAGATGCATTTGCCATCAATTGCTGCACAACAGTCTCAGAGGGTAATGGTATGACGGGACGCCCCTCTACGATCGTACCATCATCAGATATTGCCGACATAACGGACTGCAGATCATTAGTGTCAATATAACCCAGGATGCCATCCTTATCAGAACGGATCTCGGCCCTGTTTATTTTATCATCAATACCGGAAAGTAGTTGATTAAGAGGGTGGGCTATTTTCGCGAGTGTAGCCTCGACCTGCTTATCAATTTCGCTGGAAACTTCCCTATAGGTGTTTACGCCCCACAATCCAATAAGCAAGACGGAAAACAAGAAAGCGACGCCATTCAACTGAATGGCACGTATTCGCAACCTACGTACCGAAAGAACTCTGGATGAGTTCGAGTTATCCAGATACTCACCATCAAGGCTTTCGCCTTGTACAGGCAGACCAGAGTCGCCTTTTACCACAATACCATCCCCACTACCTGACTTGCCGATCCAATAACAAGATCGCCCCACCACGAACGGATAAATATGAAATAATTTTGATTCTCCATTCAGCGTGCATCACCTCTACAGACCAAGGCTTAGTAAATGGTTAAAAAGTTCGCCATTTCGGTTACAAATGCATGACAGTTCAAACAAATGTTTGTAATTATTTCGTCTAAGGAAAAATGAGCGTCGCATATCGAACATGAATTGTTTATTTTTTAGGGCTATATAGTGCTAAAATTAATGTCAGTACGTGGGAACCTTACAATGGAATCCATTGAGTACTGATATTGGGTGTTAAACTTTGTATGAGAGTATGTGGCCATGTCAGAAGAAGACGATCTCGACCTGAAATCACTTGATGACGACGAACTTGTCCTGCAGATGCATGATGACCTCTATGATGGTCTTAAAGATGAAATTCTGGAAGGCGTTAATATCCTTCTAGGGCGCGGATGGGCACCTTATGATGTCCTGACCAAAGCTCTTGTAGAAGGCATGAGAATTGTTGGGATCGATTTCCGCGACGGCATTCTGTTTGTGCCTGAAGTACTTCTCGCTGCAGGTGCCATGAAAGGCGGCATGGGCATTCTTCGTCCGCTGCTTGCTGCTACTGGCGCACCAAAGCTCGGCAAAATGGTTATTGGTACCGTTAAAGGTGACATCCATGACATCGGGAAAAACCTGGTTTCCATGATGATGGAAGGTGCTGGCTTTGAAGTTATTGATCTTGGTATCAACAACCCTGTTGAAAAATACCTTGAAGCACTCGAAGAGCACCAACCAGACATCCTCGGCATGTCTGCGCTTCTAACCACCACAATGCCGTACATGAAAGTCGTTATCGATACCATGAAAGAAAAAGGTATCCGCGATGACTACGTTGTTATGGTTGGTGGCGCACCACTGAACGAAGCTTTCGGTGAAGCAATTGGCGCTGATCATTATTGTCGTGACGCTGCTGTCGCCGTTGAAATGGCTAAAGATGCCATGAAACGTCGTCACAACGCCGCGTAACACCTGTATAGCTCAGGGTTTCAGGACCATGTCCCAGCAAGCCACAGATATAAATGATAAGGGGAGTAAAACTCTCCTTATCGCCTGTGGGGCTGTTGCACGGGAAATCCTGACAATAAACAAAATCAACGCCTGGACCCACTTAGACATCACATGCCTACCCGCCATCTGGCACAACACCCCTGACAAAATACCAGGTGGCGTTCGTGAAAAGATACGGGAAAACAGGGATGTCTATAAAAATATAATTGTCGTATACGGCGATTGCGGTACGGGCGGCGAATTAGATCGCGTACTTGAAGAAGAAGGCGTCAAACGTATAGATGGCGTTCATTGTTATGCTTTCTATACAGGGCTTGATGCCTTCGAAGATATGCACAATGACGACATCACGTGCTTTTATCTTACAGACTACCTAACCAGACATTTTGACACCCTCATTATGGATGGTATGGGAATTACCAAACACCCCGAACTTTTGCCTATGTATTTTGGCAATTACACGACGTTGGTTTATCTGGCACAAACAGAAGACCAAGAACTCCAGGACCTGGCCCAACAAGCCGCTAAAAAAATCGGCTTGAAATACCAGTATAAATTCACCGGATATGGAGAGTTGGGTAGCCTTATGGCTGCTGCCAACTAGGAGCACAATATGGCCAAGTTAACCCTCGTATACTGGCGGGATATTCCTGCCCAGGTCATCGTAAAGGCCGGCAGAAAAAATGCCAAAGTTCAATTAACAGAGCGCTTTGAAAAAGCGATCGATCGCGCAGCAATGAAAGCCAAGCTTCGTGACAGTGATTCTTACCTTGAACACTGGCGTCGTAGCGATCCGGTTACTTGCGGGGACGACTTAGAAACAGAAGCCAATGAAATGGCCTCAAAAATTGAAAACGAATACACCGATGAGAAACTAGATGTTCTAGTTGCCAACGGTGGCCTTTCCAACGCCAGTTAGGTCTTAAGAGATGACTACAGAATTCAACACAGAAGTCGTGAAACAACAGATCATTGACTTCATGACTGGTTTTACAATTGAAACCACTCCCGGCTCAGCGGCTAAAACACCAGATTACCGCGTGCATCTACGCCCAGGAACAGAAATAGCTGTTACCTTCTTACCAGGCTCCGATTTTGCAGATACAGTTGCGACATCCAAACGCTTAAAAGAAGAAGGTTTTGTACCTTTGCCTCACTTTGCTGCGCGGTCTATTAAATCTCGCGATGAGTTCGAGGGCTGCCTCAAAACCCTACAAGGTGAAGTTGGTATTGAGCACGCTGTTGCCCTTGGCGGCGCTGTAGACAAACCGTTAGGTGAATTCGAAAGCTCCATGCAATTGCTGGAAACTGGTTTGTTCGACAAATATGGCATCAAATCTATTGGTGTTGCAGGACACCCTGAAGGAAGCCCCGACATCAATACGTCTGGCTTGAGAGAAGCCCTCGCTTGGAAAAACTCATTCAAAGAACGGACCGATTCATACGTATATATCGCAACTCAGTTTTGCTTTGAGGCTGAACCGATCATTGCCTGGGATAAAATGATCCAAGCTGAAGGCAACCAGCTTCCAATTCACCTTGGCGTTCCTGGCTTGGCTACCATTAAAACCTTGCTGAATCACGCAAAGGCATGTGGTATTGGCTCTTCAATGCGTGTTCTCACCCGCCAAGCCAAAAACATAACAAAATTATTGACCGTAAAAGCACCGGATCAACTTGTTATGGACTTGGCTCGCTATCACGCTGAAGATCCTAAATGTGGTATCAAAAAAGTCCATATGTACCCCTTGGGTGGCATGAAAAAATCCGCAGCTTGGAGCTATGCCGTGACAGATGGTGACTTCACTGTTGATCCAAAAGGCAAAGGCTTTAAGGTCAATAGAGACATTGGCTAACCTATCAATCAAGATAAACTGGTAGTACATATCAGTTTATCTTGATAATTGTCGCTTATGTATCTGAATTAACGCTTTTGGGAGTAATTCAGTTATATTGGCCCTGATATGATAACGAAAACATATACACTTTCGGGCGCAATAATATTGAGCCCTTTATCCGGAGACGCAAAGAGATGACCCGC
>OJFV01000120.1_pt1 | contig 39985 bp, 37 predicted proteins | sample 1594391 | NCBI WGS metagenome assembly OJFV01 (sample SAMN05416856, study PRJEB24817) | seawater metagenome | isolation source: Sea water | place: Canada:Atlantic | collected 2013-11
AGACAGGTATTGCAGTTTCCTGCTTTTCACTAATGAGCACATATAGTTATGGGATTGGTTTGTCTACTTTTCGAATTTATTTAGATAATGAACACCGTACTAAAAATTTTATTGTGTATAACAAGGATGAGTATACTCAGCATTGCACACAATTTTTGCGTCACTATAAAATCGATACGTTAGGGCAACTGACTGCTTTACCTGAGGATGCGTTGCCAGATATTGCGGCCAATCCTTGGGTGCGCTTTTCTCCACGACATTTTAGCTTGTCACCAGGCACGTCACAGTCGGTTAAATTTCAGTTGAAGCGCCGGGCTAAAACGCAAGCAGCGGAATATCGTGCCCACTTGTCTTTAGAGTGCAATTTTGATCAAGATGAGATACAGCAAAATAGCCAAGTCCAGTATGGATTACAACCAACCTTAAGGCACAACATACCTATTATTGTGCGAACCGGTAAGTTAGAAGCCTCTATACAATTTGAGCATCTGAACGTATCCGACGATTCGCTTAGTGTTGACATTAAACGTTCAGGCGAGCGCTCGGTAAGTGGGCGACTAGAATTAATTGACAGTCGTTCAAACAAAGTGGTTAGTAAACAACAACACGTGAATATCTATCAAGAAATGGAGTTTAAAAACGTCAAGTTATCGACTAACGGTATCGACCAAGCCTACTTGATTTTGAAGTTTAGCGAAAAAGATGAATTGGCGGAACCTGTGGTGGTTGAGCAAAAGCTGGGTTAAGGCCTAATCTTTCTTCTAGCCTTCTATTCTCGCGCTAAAATCACCCTAAATTATCGCGACAAAAACTCAACTTTAAGTTAACTGCTTCAATTATGCATTTTGGTATATGCACTTTCCACTATTTTATTGTTTGCAATTGCTCAGGCGGTCTAGGTAGACCGTTTGAGCGTTTTAGTTTTTGGTTAATGAAAACGAGTCTCTCCCAAGCGTTATTCTCAAAAATAGTAATTGCTTCAATCTGTTACACCTCTTTCTTTTGTTGTGCTGGTTTGGCACAAAAGGTGCTTTACACAGTTCATTATGCCGTTAAGTGTCAACATTCAGACAACTCTGAACAAGCAGATTGCCAAATGGAACTTATATAATGTTGTATCACCAGCCTCGATTTTTGCATTTCAACTTGCCCATTAAATTGGTTTTTTAGCATGTTGAGTATTGCACGCACGCTAGCGCTTTTAGGCTTGCTCTTAAGCTTTCAGGTTATGGCTAAGGACTTAAATCAAGTTACGTTAGATGAAAATGACTTTTTATTATTAGCAGTTCAACTTAATAAAAATACGGTTAATAGTAGCGTTGATGCATATCTTTATGATGAGCAATTGATGCTAGCAATTGAGCCGCTATTTAATAGCTTAAAGCTACGTTACCAACTTAGGCAAGACAGCCTCACTGTGTGGAAAAACGATACAGAAATTGAGTATCAGTTTGTTGAAAATGATGGTGATAGCAAGTCTTCGGATATCTGGGCCAACGATGGCTACTTTCAATACATTTCTCAGGGTACATTAGCTGAGCTTTTCGGCATCACTACAGAGTTAAATCGTCAAAAGTTAACCTTTAGCATTACCACTGAAGATTATCAGTTCCCGATCACCATTATTCAAGAGCAGGCTCAGCAGCGTTTTAAAAATCAGGCTTATCAATACCGAACGCCTGATACTGAACGGGTGCAAGTGCCCATTACCGTACCGGATCAATATAGGCTGGCTACGTTGCCCCATGGTGAGGTATTTCATAGCCTGGGTTTGTCCGATGATGAAGACAGTAATCGAACCAGTGTGCAGCTAATTTCGGATCTTTTTTATCATTCAGCCAGAATTAATCTGAATAAAAGCCAAGGTGACGATATTAGCGGTGGTTTGAATTTTACCCGTTATAAAACATCACCTGATGACAGAATATTAGGGGCGTTTGACCAGTACTCCTTCGGCGACGTATCAAGTTACTCTGGGGGCAGCATCGCTGGCTCTCAGTCTGGCGTTGGGTTTTCAATACAGCGCAACAACGATGATTATCGCCAAAGTAACACCTTAATTAATATAGAAGAACAGGCTCCTCCTGGCTGGGAAGCCGAGCTGTTTTTGAATAATCGACTAATTACCTCCACTACCGTACCAGAAACAGGTCTGTTAATTTTTAACGACGTGGATATTTATTATGGCAGAAACGATTTCTTGATTAAGGTCTATGGCCCTTATGGTGAACTCGAAGAGTATCAACAGTCTTACCCTTTAACGGCGAACCCTTTAGCTAAAGGCAATATGGCCTACAGTGCTTTCGTATTGGATAACCAACGTACCGTGCTAAATGGTGGCTCCGATGATAGCTTCGACTTAAATAGTATCGGTGGTGCCTTTGACTATGGTGTAAGTGATAGATGGCAGTTAGGCTTTGCTGTGCAGAATTACACCGACCTAAATGAAAACGATCGTCAGTTGTTGGGGATTAATAATTACCTAAACTTCCCTGGTATGTTGCTCGAGAATAAGTTGATTATTAACGATGATGCTAAGTACGAACAACAAACATCCTTGTCAGGAAGCCTTTTTGGTGAAGGGGTTTACAGCCTAGAGTTTGATTCTAGCAATGGCTTCAACACGAATAGCGATAGTTATTCAGAAAGTGATGATTACCAGCAGTTAAGCTTAAACTACTCGGATTGGTTTTTGGGGCTGCCATTTCGATTATCAGCCTCCCATTATAGCAGTGGTAATGTGACAACGCAGACGCTATCGCACAATACCAATGTGAGTTACCAACGCCTACGATTTACCCATAGTTTAAGTTACGCGAAAATTGAACAAGACTTTCAGGGCGAAGATTTCACAACTGACTCATTGACAGGCAGTTTAGGGATAAGCGGAAATCTAGGTAGAAACCTGCGTTTATCTGCTGACCTGCAATATGATACTGAGGGCAGTGACTTTCTTCTAAATTCTTCGCGAATTTCCGCACAGTATAAATGGCAAGATCCGTACTTTTTTACCCACTATTTTACTTATGACTATCGTCCCATAACGGATTCAGATAATGATTGGCAATTATCGCACCGATTAGCATTTGAAACAGAAGACTACCGGTTGAGTTTACGCAGTAACTATAGCGCGGACGAAACGTGGAGATTTGCGCTGAATTTTAATTTCTATTTCGGTTACGACTATTATAACCAACGTGCATTAACGAGTAGCCAGATTTCCCAACAGTCAGCCACCTTGGATATTCATGCCTACTTGGATAGGCAATTAAACGGTGTACCTGATGTGCTGGACTATAACCTGGAGGGGGTCGAATTTGACGGTAATCAAGATTGGCAGGGACTAACCACGGGAGATAGTGGAAAAATTTTGCTTCCTGGAGCCTCAGCGAACACACCGTTTCGATTTGGTGCTACTTGGAAAGATGGCTCTAAGACTATTAACAATGATTATGTAGTGTACACCCACCCAGGTGCGAGAGTATCGGTGAACATGCCATTTTACTTAACCACGGATATGGTTGGTTTTGTATATCGTCAGGCTGAAAATGGTGATGTGCCAGTTTCACAAATCCGGGTTGACTTAGTAGAAGATAAAGGCGATGTGGTGCAAACCCAATTGACTGACATTGATGGTTATTTTGAGTTTATCAACATGAAACCAAACGTTTATTCAATCGTTGTAAATCAAGTTCACCTACATGAAAAAGCATTAACCTCCGATGTGATAGGTTACAAAATTAACACTCCCAATATCGGTGGTTTTACTGAGTTGCCGCCTATATATGTTCGACAGCAGGTTGATAGCGGCGATTTAGAAGATGAAAAAGTTATCCCTTTCTCTTTAGCTGAAGACGATGTTGAGGTAATGGTATGGGATGAAAAGGAAGACGTCCGTAGGAACTATTTTTCGCTACCTACCGACAAAAAAATTACCGCAGCTCATAGTTTAGACGCCCCTAAGGTACTAAGAATCGAAGCAGAACCACAAGCTGAAGTCATCGAGCAAAATAATGACCGATTATCAGATATAGCAACAGGAGTTCCTGAGCCTGAAGGAACAACACGAAGCACCGTACAACCGGCTCCAATTGATGGTGAATCGACTCAGAAGAGCGCAAGAGAAATCGACGTGCAGTCGGAAATCCCTGACAAAATTACTGGACCTGTTTATAGCTTGCAGTTAGGCGCATTTATGCAACGAGATGGGGCAGTAAACATGGCCGATCGTTATGAGTCAATGTTATCTGTGCCTTTAAGCGTAGTAAAAAGTAAACAAAGAAAGTGGCAAACTATTTACAAAGTGTTTGTTGGGAAGTTCGATTCAAAACAGCAAGCATCCAACTTCGCCAAGCGTAAAGAGTTACACTCTAATGATTACATGATTAAAGAAATTAGCCAAAAGGACGTGGCTAAGCTGAAAAATATTGATTCCCACCAACAGCAAGTGGCATCTTTCGTTGCGCTACCGAATGATCTTAATAAAATTGTGAGAGAACATAAGGTCGTAGAGGATGATAATGCCGAGGGCGATTCGAAAGAGCAAGGTTGGGTAATACAGTTTCATGCGAGTAAAAAGCCGATACAAGATACTGGCAGCAAGCTTTTGCCGAGTGGTATACCGCTGTTTCAAGGGAATAAGTATATCGCTGAGTCTGGTTCAAATTGGCACTGCTTGATCAGCCAAACCTTTGATACTGAGCAGGATGCAATTAGTGTGTTACAAGCCAATCAAATCGAAGGCTGGGTTAGCCGTCGCTCTGCTTATTCAGATGTTTCAGCTTGGTCTGATTCAGGAGTGAAATTATAAGATGATTCGATATGTTAAAGGTGCTTTTCTGAGCGCCTTATTGAGCGTTACGTTTAGTCTTCATGCTGAAGATTTACCTTACCTTAATACAGTGCAGCAGTTAGAGTTCGGTGAGTTAATGGGATTTACTGGCTCATGTAGCTTAGATTATGACTCGAAAATTTTAACGGACAATGGTGGGAGCCTTTGTCCGTTTCCTGGTGTCAGATATGGAGAGCCAGGTAAATACCTTATCGTGGCGAATTTCAATACCGATGTAGAAGTTCAAATTGCTAGTCATACTGCTAATGGAGATGGCATTTTGTATACGCCGAGTGGCATTTTCCGTGTTCATGGTGAACCTGACATCCCAATTATTGCAGATCAAAAACAAACTATTTCGAGCGGTACTACGGGCGTAATAACGATATTGCTAGGCGGAACCTTGACGTTAACCGCCAATAAGCCTTTTGATACCACGTTTACCGTCACGACAGAGCAAGGTATTATTTTTAATGAGGTTGATTAGTCTTGCTGTAGTTGTATCGATTTTATTACTGAGCGCTTGCCAGTCCAATTTGCAGAAGGCAGGTAGAAGCCATGCGTTAACCTTTAGCAAGTGGCAAGAGTTGAGTCGGTATGCAGGTAAAAGCTATTTGTCTAGTCATATGCCTATTCGTATCTTGGGTGAGTTAACCATTGAGCAAGAAGACCAAAGAAGCCGCTTTGTGTTAACTAATATTCGCTTAGCTAAGCAAGAAACTCCCTATCAGATAAACCTGTTGCACCCGCAATTCGAAGAAAAATACATATGCACACCACAGTGTTTACAACTTACGGAGTACCTGCTGGAAAATACAGAAAGTAACACCTTACTAACCCGATATTTTAACCAGCAAGAGTTTGAATTGTTTAAATTTTACGGTGAGGTTTTTTCACTAGATAAAGAAATACAACAAGTAAAAGCAATAGATGAACGATATTTTCAATATTATCTCGATTGGCTAATTGCGCAGCGTTCTGAATCAAGGGACATTGAATCCTTTATTGAATACTTAAAAAGCAGTTTCTCTGAACAGGCATATGTGTCGTTTATTTCAGACCCTCAAAAGCTGTATTCACATCTAATGCATTCCGTTGAGCGTAGTGAAGAGAGCAGTGCTCTCATTGAAAACGGTGAGTGGCTAAATACGCCAGAAGTAGAAACTGAATCTTGGGGCGATCTCCAAGTGAAAGAGCAGGATAATTGGAGTGTTGAACCAACTAGCGAAAGTGACACTTGGGAGAGTGCGCAGAGTAGTGCAGCTTCATTACAATCAGAGACTCGTTTTGATAATCAAGCTGAACAAAATTGGCAAGCTGCGAAGAATTTGAATATTGAACTAGGTGATTTGGTCTGTAGCACCAGCAGCGATGAATTTGGCAGTGTTCAAGAAATACGCGGTAAAACTATAGTGGTTGAGGTTGTGGGTAACACGTTGAGTTTAAAAGACGGGGTTAGTGTCGTCTCAAGCCCTACCGATGTATTCAATGATAATGTTGCTAAGCGCTATGTCCCTGTCGAAAGTAAAGTTAAGCGCTTTGACAGGGAGCAGGTGTCGAGATGTTACTTGGAGTAGCTATTGCGCAGTAACTACTGGCTTAGCACTACGCTAAATAAAAACCTTTAAAGGCTTTCATCAGCCCTGAACAATGGTCTTTTTAGCCGTGACCTTATCCGCCTCGACGTCTTGCATGCTTTTTTCATTCGACATCATGGCGCTGACTACGTTGTTTGGAATGAAGCTCTGCGCCGAGCCGACCACGGCTTTTGAATCAATACCAACCATTCTGGCGTTAACCAAATAGCCATCGTTGTATTTGACTAACGTGCCGCCAACCACGTAACGAATAGGTGAGTCGCCGTTCAATTCTTCGTAGTCCCTACTAAAGATGAAATCTCCGTCGGGCGTCACACGAACATAATCTGTGGTCTTGAAATCAATCACAGGAATACCTAATTTGTGCACTTCGTGCATAACGCTCTCGGCCATTTGTGTGCCGATTAAATTCGTTTTGCTGTAATCACTGTCTAGTAGTACAAAGCTGGTGACGGCCACAGGAGTGGTATTGTTCACGTACTGTAAATTGCCGGCTAGATCTTGCATTAAACCACGAACATAAAAATTAATGTCTTTGTCGTAACCCTTGGGCTTTTTTGCCATCTCTAGGAGCTTATGTTGCACGGCTGCCGGTTGATTACTGAGGAGTTTTTGTTGCACATCTTGATTGAATTCTGCACTGGTTTCGATGGCAGAAAGCGAAAGAGGTTGAGCTTGCTCAGCTTGAGCATCCGAAGATGCATTGGCGTAGTCTCGGCCTGCGTCGTCATCATCTGAAAAGGGCATGATTGAGGACATAGAGGAGCAACCACCCAAAAGACCCGTGCATAAAGTGGCTAATAGTAGAGGTTTCATCTGGTGCTCCTAGTAGGCGTTACGGTATAAACCGTTATTTTTCAGCATGATTTTTTCTTGCTCCCACATCACGTTACTAGGGAATACTTCTGTAGCGGCAGCAATCACCTTTTGTGAGCTGGCTTCAATAAGCCGTGCGTTAATGGCGATGTTCTTTTGCTGCAATGAGTAGGTGCCGGTCAGGTAGTAATCGGTTTGTACCTGTGCGTTTATCTCGTCAATTTGCCGAGAGAGCATCAGGTCTTGATTGTGCTGAATCTTAATGGCAGAAGCCGTTTTAAATTCGATTACGTTTAACCCAGCCTGAGTTGCCAAGGTCACTAGACTTTCTTGAATTTGCTGGCCTAGCTCATTGGTTGAAGGCATATTTTTGCCATCAATACTTTCTGTTGGCAAAAACGTGCCGACAGCAACGCTCTTTTCCATGTAAATAGGTTTGGCAGTAAAAAATAACTGTTTTGCCAACACGGCAACATAATGATGGGTGCTGTACTGCGGGCCGGTTACCTTTGTTTGCTCGATGTCAGCGTCGTCAGAGCTTAATACAGAGCAAGCTGAGAGAAATGACACCGCTGCCCCTATGATACATACACTAATCTTTTTCACCGGTTATCGCCTTGAATTTGACACCATATATGGCTTTGCTTTAGAACAAAGCGATTTTTGTGCCATATAACCTTTCGGCAGTAAATTTTAGTGAATTAAGGCCGTGGAAAGCGCGCAAATCTGGCTTTTTATTTGTTGGGTCGGCATACTATGACCTTACTATTACTTGGTTGAAAAATATTTTATGTTTTGTCCCTTCTGTTCTATCCAAGAAACCAAGGTGATTGACTCTCGCTTAGTGGCTGACGGGCATCAAGTGCGCCGTCGTCGTGAATGTACTATGTGTAAAGAGCGTTTCACTACCTTTGAAATGGCTGAATTGGTGATGCCTCGTGTGGTTAAACGTGATGGCTCCCGTGAGCCGTTTAACGAGGATAAGCTGCGCGCTGGTTTGCAACGCGCCCTTGAAAAACGCCCCGTAAGCACCGAACAAGTCGAGCAGTGTATCAGTCGGCTTAAATCGGCTATGCGCGCCACAGGTGAGCGTGAAATTACCAGTGAATACTTGGGCAATCTAATTATGGATGCCCTTAAAGAACTCGATAAAGTCGCTTACGTGCGCTTTGCTTCTGTGTACCGCTCGTTTGAAGATATTCGCGAATTTGGCGAAGAAATCGCTCGTTTGGGTGACTAACATGCCGAATGATTCCCGTTTTTCCTGTGCCCTCGAGTTAAATTAATAAGGTTGTAGAGTGACGCAATTCTCTGCGCTAGACGCAAAAATGATGGCTTTGGCCATCCGTTTGGCTGAAAAAGGTCAATACACGACTTCGCCTAATCCCAATGTGGGCTGTGTTATCACTGACGCCCAAGGCAATATTGTCGGCCAAGGCTGGCACCAAAAGGCCGGTACTCCTCACGCTGAAATTCACGCTATTGCCCAAGCGGGTGAGCGCACCAAAGGCGCTACCGCTTACGTCACATTAGAGCCGTGCAATCATCACGGTCGCACAGGCCCGTGCTCTGAAGCATTATTAAAAGCAGGGGTAAAACGTGTTGTTGCCGCCATGGTTGACCCAAACCCACTTGTGGCGGGCAGTGGTTTACAAAAACTCAGTGACGCCGGCGTTGCAGTCAGCAGTGGTCTTCTTGAGCGTGAGGCGATGGCGCTCAACCTTGGTTTTATTAAGCGCATGAAAACCGGCATGCCTTGGGTCACCGTTAAACTGGCATCAAGCTTAGATGGTAAAACCGCATTAAATAATGGTGAAAGCCAGTGGATAACCGGTCCGCTTGCCCGTGAAGATGTGCAACGCCACCGGGCGCAGAGTTGCGCGATATTATCGGGCTCGGGCACGGTTTTGGCGGATAACCCTTCATTGAATGTGCGTTACAGCGAATTGGGTTTTGCCAAGAATGAGATAGCAGAAGTGAATTTACGCCAACCTGTGCGAGTTTTGCTCGATGGGCGCAACCAGATGCGCCCCGACCTGCATTTATTTTCCTTATCGTCACCCATTGTGATTATCAATAGCCAGCCAAATACAGCTGATTTTCCGGCGCACGTTGAGCAATATCAAGCCCATTCGAGAGGTGCACAACTTGACCTGCACGATGTGATGAAACACCTTGGCCAGCGTGGCTTTAATCAAATATGGGTCGAAGCAGGGGCTAAGCTTGCAGGGGCCTTATTGCAGAATAAATTAATAGATGAATTGATTTTGTACCAAGCGCCCAAATTATTAGGGGATAAAGGCCGAGATTTATTTGCTGTAGACGAATTAACCCAAATGCAGCAAGCTTTTGAATTACAATGGCAGGATGTACGCCAAGTGGGGCCTGATTTAAAGCTGACGGCGCGCTTCACATAATTTACTACCCACGCCAAGTGATCCTTACATAAAGATGATAACGGGCGTGTTTGATATAAGTAGTCGGTTTAACCTAGCCGGTTCGTTTGAAATCAGCGCGAAGTTTAAAAGCAGGTTACACAGTTTAATATGAGTGAAAAGACATTATGTTTACCGGAATAATTGAAGATGTGGGGCACATCGAAACCTTAACCCCAACGGGCGATGACATTCGCTTACGAATTCGGGTGAATAAATTGGATATGTCAGATGTAGCCCTTGGCGACAGTATCGCCAATAACGGTGTATGTTTAACCGTGGTAGACATGAACTCGAGCGGTTTTAGTGCTGACGTGTCGCACGAGACCATCAAGCGCAGCGGTTTTGCCGATTATAAAGCCGGTAGCAAGGTAAACTTAGAAAAGGCCATGTTACCGACATCGCGCTTTGGTGGGCACATTGTCAGCGGACATGTTGATGGTGTGGGCGAAGTGGTTTCAGTCAACCCTGTTGGGCGTTACGTGGAAATTTGGGTGCAAGCACCAAAAGACTTAGCCCGTTACTTAGCGGAAAAAGGCTCCATCACAGTGGATGGTGTCAGCTTGACAGTGAATGCTGTAGAGGGTGCCAAATTTTTGATTACCCTTATTCCCCACAGCCTGCAAGAAACCATTATTGGTGGCTACAAGAAGGGTACTAAAATTAATTTGGAAGTGGACGTGGTTGCCCGTTACCTAGAGCGTTTAATGCTTGGTGACAAAGCCGCTGAAACAGGCCAACAAAAATCAGACATCAGCATGGCTTTTTTAGCCGAAAACGGTTTTTTACGCTAGGACTCATGCTGAGAAATAAAGGTGTGCTTTAGCACACAATGACATTTGCAGATAACTGCTCATTTAGGACACAACCAAAAAGAATCACAATATTATGGCAATGAACACAACAGCAGAAATTATCGAAGACATTCGTCTTGGCAAAATGGTTATCTTGATGGATGACGAAGATCGTGAAAACGAAGGCGATTTGATTATGGCCGCCGAGTGCGTGACTCCAAAAGACATTAACTTTATGGTAACCCACGCACGGGGTTTGGTTTGTTTACCCATGACAGCAGAGCGTTGTAAACGTTTGAATCTACCTTTGATGGTGGACAACAACGGTGCGCAGTTCTCTACTAACTTCACGGTATCAATCGAAGCGCGTGAAGGGGTCACCACGGGTATTTCTGCTGCGGATCGTGCGCGCACTATTTTAGCGGCAGTTGCTGCGGATGCCACGGCCAACGACATTGTGCAGCCCGGGCATATATTCCCCCTGATTGCTAAAGAAGGTGGGGTGTTAAACCGCGCTGGGCATACAGAAGCCGGTGTTGATTTACCGCGTTTAGCTGGTTTGGAGCCTGCCTCTGTTATCGTTGAAATACTTAACGAAGACGGCACCATGGCCCGTGGCCCTGAGTTACAAGAATTTGCTAAAAAGCATGATCTTAAAATTGGCACTATCGCTGATTTGATTGAGTATCGTAACCTAAATGAAACCACCATCGAGCAAGTGGCAAAATGCAAATTGCCGACTGAGTACGGTGAGTTCGATTTGGTGACCTTCAAAGACTCGATTGATAACCAAGTGCACTTTGCGCTGAGCAAAGGGGATATCAATGCGAATGAACCAACATTGGTGCGTGTGCATTTGCACAATACACTAAGCGATTTACTTGGTTCAGAGCGCGCTATTGAGCGCAGCATGAATTTGCCTCAGGCGCTAAAACGTATTGCCGCTGAAGGTGGTGTATTAGTTTTACTGGGTAAAGACGAAGATTTACTGACGCAAGTGAAACAGTTTGAAGCCGAAGATAACGGCGAAAAGCCTGTTGGCGCAGCATGGAGCGGCACATCCCGCACTGTGGGTGTCGGCAGTCAAATACTTGCCAGCCTAGGCGTCAAGAAAATGCGTTTGTTAAGTCGACCTAAAAAGTACCATGCCTTGTCTGGTTATGGCTTAGAAGTGGTTGAATACGTAGATTAGCTAAATATAGTTAATTACAAACTCTAAAATAACGCCTGCTTTTCAGGCGTTTTTTTGTTTAGGCAGCCATCGCATATTTGATTTGTAACTCGCGGTTAGGTTAATTTCTCATTGTAACTTCATGGGATACTAGGGCATTAATGAGTATTTTATAAACAGCGCATTAAGCTGTTTGGGATCATATCGTGCTGTGCTATCATACGCGCCATTTTTTACAGATAAGGCTTATTAGGCATGAATATCATTGAAGGTAATATTCGCGCAACAGGCAAAAAATTTGCGTTGGTTGTGTCACGTTTCAACAGTTTTGTTGTTGAGAGTTTGGTTGAAGGTGCATTAGATACTCTTGAGCGTCACGGTGAAGTAAACAGCCAAGATATCACTTTGGTTCGCGTACCTGGTGCATACGAGTTGCCTATCGCGGCTAAAAAGCTAGCGGAAAAAGGAACCTTTGATGGGATCATCGCTTTAGGCGCTGTTATCCGTGGCGGTACGCCACACTTCGAATTTGTTGCAGGTGAATGTAACAAGGGTTTAGCTCAAGTATCACTCGAATTCGGTATTCCAGTTTCTTTTGGTGTTATTACCACTGACAGTATCGAGCAGGCTATTGAGCGCTCTGGTACTAAAGCCGGTAACAAAGGTGCTGAAGCGGCACTAGGTGCTCTTGAAATGGTTAACGTTATGGCCAATATCGAAGGGGCAGAGTAGGTGAAACCAGCAGCCCGTCGTAAAGCTAGAGAGTTAGCGGTTCAAGCCGTTTACTCTTGGCAGATGTCAAAAAATCCACTTGATCAGATAGAACTGAGTATCGTCACGAGCAATAACATGCAAGACGTTGATACCGAGTACTTTCTAGAGTTGTTGCGCGCCGTTGTGCGAAAAACAGCCGAGCTGGACGCAAAAATCAAACCTTATTTGGGGCGTTTACCGGAAGAGCTTGATCCTGTTGAACAAGCTATTTTACGACTGGCTACTTACGAACTTGTTGAGCGTATTGATGTCCCTTATAAAGTGGTCATTAATGAGGCCATTGAGCTTGCCAAGTCGTTTGGTGCTGAAGAGAGCCACAAGTTTGTGAATGGGGTGCTTGATAAAGCCATAAAAACCCTTCGTAAACACGAGTTGTCATAAAAGATCGTTATATTTTAGGGAGTTACACAGGCCGTGTATTCCCTTTAATCTTAGAGTTTTAAAATAAAAATGTGAAAGAATTTTCTTTAATCGATACCTATTTTCGCGATGTGAGTTTTCAGCGCAAGGATGTGTTGTTAGGCATAGGCGATGATTGCGCTATTACCCAAATTCCAGCTGGTCAAGCCCTTGCCACCACGACTGATACCCTAGTAAGCGGTGTGCACTTCTTACCTGACGCTGACCCTAAAGCCATTGCCCACAAAGCCATTGCGGTAAACTTGAGTGACTTGGCAGCCATGGGCGCTGAGCCTGCTTGGTTGAGTTTGTCTTTGTCTTTACCTAACGTTGATGAGCAGTGGCTTAAGGCGTTCTCTGAAGGCTTTAAAGAACTCACTGAGTATTATTCAGTTCAGCTTATTGGCGGCGATACGGTGCAAGGTCCACTGGCTATCACCATTACCGCACAAGGGTTTGTGGCCGCGGATCAGGCATTGAAGCGCTCTGGTGCTAAACCCGGTGATTTCGTTTATGTGACGGGCTCATTAGGGGATGCTGGCTTAGGGCTAGATATTCTGCTTAATCATGCTGAGGTTCAAAGTACCGAGCACAGTGAGTTCTTGCTAAGACGTTTGCATTATCCAACACCAAGAGTGTTTGCTGGCACCAGTTTACGTCGAGTGGCGAGTGCCTGTATCGATATCTCTGATGGTTTATTGGCCGATATTAAGCATATATTAAATGCATCCCAATGTGGGGCGTGCTTGCAACTTGATAAGCTGCCTTTATCCAAAGCGATGCTCGAGTCCGTAGATCGAGATGCCGCATTTCATTACGCTCTGAGTTCTGGTGATGACTACGAGCTTCTGTTTACTGTGAGTGAAGAGCAAAAAAACAACGTGGAGCGTGTGTTAGCTTGCAGCAATGTGCCAGCAACCTGCATCGGCCAAATTAATGGTGCGGTTGGCAAAATTGATCTGAAACTCAATGATGAAAGTTATGCATACAGCCAAACGGGGTTTGAACACTTCAATTCAGCTGAATTAACGAAGGAGCAATCTAACCAGGCTAAGCGAGCATAATGGACAGGCATATTCGTAAGCGCGTTTCACTAGCCAACCCCATTCACTTTCTAGCCTTGGGGTTTGGCAGTGGTTTAGCGCCAAAAGCGCCCGGCACGTTTGGTACGATAGCGGCTGTTCCATTGGTGTGTTTGCTTGCTTATAGCACTACGCTAACAGGCTATTTGCTGGTCACTTTGATAGCCTCAGTCATCGGCATATGGTTATGTGGTAGAACAGCCAAAGACATGATGGTGCATGATGATTCATCCATAGTATGGGATGAAATTGCAGGTTTGCTTATCACTCTGATTGCCGTACCACTAAGTTGGCAAACATTGCTGCTCGGTTTTCTTCTGTTTCGTATTTTCGATATCTTAAAGCCTTGGCCTATCAGTTATTTAGATGCGCGGGTACATGGCGGATTTGGCATTATGATTGACGATATTTTAGCGGGCTTGTTTGCCTTGATTCTGATGCACATCACGCTGTATTTTGGCTGGCTGTAGCTGCGTCTGAACGTTATTGTTAACCACGCTAACGCTTCACACTCTTTGTTGTTTATTCTTTGTTGTTTTTTATTCGAAAAGGTACTCCATGAAAATCTGGGTTGATGCGGACGCGTGTCCCGTTCTTGTGAAACAAATCTTGTTTAAAGCGGCGCAGCGCACTCAAGTTGAAATGACCTTGGTGGCAAACCAACACATTCCTGTACCGCCTGATAAAAACATTACCAGTATTCAGGTACAAAGTGGCTTTGACGTGGCTGATGATTATATTGTTGAGCAATGCGTAGCGAACGACTTGGTGATCACCGCTGACATACCGCTTGCCGCTGAGGTCATTGCTAAGGGCGCTCATGCGCTCAACCCACGTGGCGAGCTTTACACCAAAGAAAGTATCGGTAGCATATTGAATATTCGTGACTTCATGGACACCATGCGCAGCAGCGGCGTTCAAACAGGTGGTCCGGGCGCTTATGGTAACAAAGAGAAACAAGCGTTTGCCAATAATCTAGATAGATTACTGGCTCAGCGATAGGTTTTGGGTGGCTAATCCTATGGCCGCTCTTAGCTCTACTCAGAAGCAGTAAAGCGGCTCTGCAACAGCGGGCTTTTATTGCGCTAAGAAAGCTTGCGCTTTAGCGATAATCCCCGCGTCATCCATTCCAATTTCAGCATACATCTCAGTTTGGGTGCCCTGCATTATAAACTCATCAGGCAAACCGATTTGCAGTAAGCGGCTGGTGTGAACTGTGCTCAGTAGGTATTCAGCCACCGCGCCGCCAGCACCACCTGTGGTAGCGCCATCTTCAAGGCTAATAAGCAGTTCATGATCTTTGGCTACATTGGCCACCGCTTCAGTATCCAGGGGCTTGACGAAGCGCATATCAATCACAGTGGCATTGAGTACTTCAGCGGCTTTTTCTGCGTAAGGCAGTAACACGCCAAAATTCAAGATAGCGACTTTTTCGCCTTGGCGTATGGTTCTGCTTTTACCAATTTCTAATGCTTGCATGCTGTTATCGGGTTTAACACCTGTACCTGAGCCTCTTGGGTATCTGACTGCAGCGGGTTTGTTCAGCTTGTGCCCTGTGTACAGCATTTGGCGACATTCATTTTCATCCGCCGGTGTCATGATAACCATGTTCGGAATACAGCGTAAAAACGGGATATCGTATGCGCCTTGGTGCGTTGGCCCGTCAGCACCCACTAAACCTGCGCGGTCAATAGCAAACAACACGGGTAAGTTTTGCAAAGCCACATCGTGGATCAGCTGATCGTATGCGCGCTGCAAAAACGTCGAGTAAATAGCCACTACGGCATTTTGGCCTTCTTTAGCAAGGCCCGCTGCGAATGTCACCGCATGTTGCTCGGCAATGGCAACATCAAAGTATTGTTCTGGGAATTTTTGTGAAAACTCCACCATACCTGAGCCTTCGCGCATGGCAGGTGTAACGGCCATCAAGTTAGGGTCTTGCTGTGCCATGTCACACAACCAACGGCCGAATATGTTTGAAAACGTTGGATCGCTCGGCGCAGCCTTAGGCAAACCATCAGCAGATGGGTTGAATTTCGGAACGGCATGAAATTTAATCGGGTCTTTCTCGGCTAGCTCATAGCCTTTGCCTTTTTTGGTGACCACGTGCAGAATTTGCGCCCCTTTGATATTGCGCATGTTTTTCAATGTGTCGACCACACCGTTTACATCGTGACCATCAATCGGCCCAATGTAATTAAACCCTAATTCTTCGAAGATGGTGCCAGGTACTACCATGCCTTTGATATGTTCTTCGGCGCGGCTGGCGAACTCTTTGATAGGTGGAACACTACTAAGCAGTTTCTTGCCACCGTCACGAATAGAGTTAAAGAAGTTACCTGTGAGTAATCGCGCTAGGTGACTGTTTAATGCCCCCACGTTTTCTGAAATCGACATCTCGTTATCATTTAAAATAACCAGCATGTCTTTATCTATATCACCGCCATGGTTTAGCGCTTCAAATGCCATACCTGCGGTCATTGCGCCATCACCGATAACGGCAACGACCTTTCTACCCAACGCTTCTTTTTCGGCAGCAACGGCCATGCCCACCGCAGCGCTGATGGAGGTAGATGAGTGACCTACAGCAAAGGTATCGTACTCACTTTCATTCGGCCAAGGGAAAGGGTGCAAACCGTTCTTTTGGCGAATTGTAGGCATACGATCACGACGACCCGTTAAAATTTTATGAGGGTAAGCTTGATGGCCCACATCCCAGATAAGGCGGTCAAACGGAGTGTTATAAACATAATGCAGGGCGACGGTTAACTCGACTGTGCCCAACCCAGAGGCAAAGTGACCACTACTTTGGCTTACGCTAGTCAGTAAGTATTGACGTAATTCTTTGGCAACTTGCTTTAGTTTATCTTGAGGAAGCTCGCGCAATTGCTCGGGCGTGTCCGCTAAAGCCAGAAGCGGGTAGTGGGCTAAATCCAGGGTCATGAGGTACGTTTCTACTATTATTATTTGATGATGTATCGTTCGTAATCAATGATTACGATGAATGACGAAATCGGTAAATGATTTCAACACCTGTGTATTGTAAGGTAAAGCGTCCAAAGCTTGAAGCGCTTCTTGATGAAGTCGAGCGAGATAGCCCTGAGCCCCTTCTAAACCAAGCAATGCAGGATAGGTACTTTTATTCTGTTCTTGGTCTGAACCTTGGGGTTTACCTAAGGTTTGTGAATCACCGACCACATCCAAAATATCGTCCTGAACCTGAAACGCCAAACCGATGGTGGACGCATATTGCTGCAATAGTGCTTTGCTTTCATCGTTAACTGACGGGCACAACACGGATGCCATCTTTACCGCTGCAGTGATAAGCGCTCCGGTTTTTTTACTGTGCAGCAACTCTAATTGTGCTTGAGAAATCAGCTTATTGGTGGACTCTAAATCGATTCCTTGACCACCACACATGCCGTCGTAACCTGATGCTTGACTTAAAATACGCACCAATTCGATACGTTGCACATTGGCAAAATCTGATAACGGGTAATTAACGATGATCTCAAAGGCTAAAGTTTGCAGGGCATCGCCGGCTAAAATAGCGTTGGCTTCATCAAACTGAATGTGACAAGTGGGGTGCCCGCGGCGTAAATCGTCGTCGTCCATCGCTGGTAAATCATCGTGTACCAATGAATAAGCATGGATACATTCTAACGCGAGGGCGGGGGCGTCAAGATCAGACTGTTCAACCCCTAATGCTTCGCCGACAGCGTAGACTAAAAAAGGTCGCATGCGTTTTCCACCCATTAGCAAGGCATACTGCATGGCATTTTTTAACTTCGGAGCGTGATCACCAAGGGCGCTAATTTGCGCTTGTAGTAAAGCGTCAACGTGTTGATGCACACGTTTTTGTTGAGTCTCAAATGTCATTAGTCTTGGGTATTGTTGGAGTCGAAGTCAGCCAGCGGTGCTTGCTCGTCTTGACCCATTAAGATCTGAACTTTCTGTTCGGCTTGTTTAAGTTTGTTTTGACTATGGCGGGCTAATTGAATACCTCGCTCAAAGCGCCCTAGGGCATCTTCTAAACTTAGCTCACCTTCTTCCATTTGATTGACTATGCTATCGAGCTCTTGCATTGATTCTTCAAAGCTTAAGTTTTCGGTTTTTTTGCGACTGGTCATAGGTTTTGCTTCTTTTATTTTTTGCTCTTTTGCGAGTTGAGCGCACCTTACCTGAGGGGTAAATAGTGGTCAAACCTTTTTCATGGCGCATCAGGCTAGCGTACTAAGGATTGTTTCAAGATCGAACAGTTATCTTACGATGAATGGGGTAATTTGGATTTGTTTACGCAGGTTTATAGCTAAGTACTATAGATTATTTTAACTTTGTCGATAAAATGATTAACCAAGTCAATAACCTAAATGCACCTCCTGCGAATTTTCGCTTTTTTAAGCAGGCGTTTTTAGAGCTGGGCCATTTTTTATTTCGCGTAACACACTTTTTTGATGGGAGTACAATGTGGATTTAGCAACCCTTATAGGCATGATTGGCGCAATCGGCTTCGTGATCATGGCCATGGTGCTGGGTGGTGATTTAGGGATGTTCTTTAACGTTCCATCCATTCTGATTGTGGTCTGCGGTAGTCTTTTTGTCGTCTTATCTCAATTTACCCTTGGCCAGTTCTTTGGTGCGGGTAAAGTGGCTGGTAAAGCCTTTATGTTCAAAATTGAATCGCCTGAATCACAAATTGAAAAAATCGTTGAAATGGCTGATGCCGCGCGCAAAGGTGGTTTTTTAGCGTTAGAAGAAGCACAAATAGAAAACGAATTTATGCAAAAAGGCGTTGATATGCTTGTTGACGGTCACGACGTAGACGTTGTGCGCGCCACGATGGCCAAAGACATATCTATGACCACAGAGCGCCATGAGTTTGGTGCTACTATCTTTAAAGGAATGGGGGATGTTGCTCCCGCTATGGGGATGATTGGTACACTGATCGGCCTGGTTGCCATGTTGTCAAACATGGATGATCCTAAGTCAATTGGGCCTGCAATGGCGGTTGCACTTTTAACAACGCTTTACGGCGCAGTGTTAGCGAACGTTGTGTGTTTACCTATTGCTGAGAAGCTAGGCAACAGAGCTGTGGAAGAGAAACTAAACCAGAGCCTGATCCTCGATGGCATTATCGGCATCGCCGATGGCCAGAACCCTCGTGTTATTGAAGGTATTTTGAAAAATTATCTTGCAGCCAGTAAGCGCGGTAGCGCGACAGAAGACGCATAGCTGATGGAAGACGAATGCCCTAAATGCCCCCCCGCCGGATTACCCGCGTGGATGGGGACATTCGCGGATTTGATGTCACTGTTGATGTGCTTCTTCGTGTTATTGCTGTCGTTTTCAGAAATGGATGTACTGAAGTTTAAACAGATTGCGGGCTCGATGAAGTTTGCGTTTGGCGTACAAAATAAAATTGAAGTCAAAGATATTCCCAAAGGCACCAGTGTTATCGCCATGGAATTCAGGCCGGGTCGACCCGATCCTACCCCTATTGAAACCATTCAGCAGCAAACCATAGAAATGACTCAGCAAATGCTGGAGTTTCAGGCTGGTAACGAAGACTCTGCTGGCGGGCGTCAAAAACAACGTGGTGAACAAAAAGGCGGGGCAGCCCAACAAACGGCGAGTGAACAATCCAGTGCCAAAACCGCGGCGAGCCAAGAAGAAGCCAATAAGCAGATGAAGAAGGTGGCTCAGCAGCTTGAGAAGGAAATTCTTGATGGTGCCATCGAAATGGAGTCACTTGGGCAACAATTGATTATTCGTATCCGAGAGAACGGCTCTTTCTCAGCGGGCTCTGCCTTTTTACAGCCTCAGTTTAAGCCTATCCTGCGTAAAATTGGAACCTTGTTGGCTGATATGCCTGGGGATATTGAGATATCCGGTCATAGCGACAGTTTGGTTATCTCTAACGAGCTGTATCGTTCTAACTGGGATTTATCAGCTCAGCGCGCAGTTGCGGTAGCTGAAGAGCTACGTAAAGCCCCAGGGTTTGATGAGGGACGCATGGCGGTCATTGGTAAAGCAGACACCGCCCCATTGTTAGGTGAGGACGATGCTCAAGCAAGGAGCCGTAATCGCCGGGTGGAAATTGCGATTAAACAGGGTAAAGCGAAAGAATCAGAACCTATATCCGTAGTAGAATAGCGGGTGTTAACCTAAGCGCAGTTAGCGTTTTTCCTAGTAAAACAGCTGTTAGCAAAGTGGCGCTAGCTTAGTAAATAAATTCAAATCCAAAAAGCGGCATATATGCCGCTTTTTTGTCTCCTCTATTTCTCTGTATTAATTTACATTTGTGACTCACAAGAGGGAATACGTGCGCTTTTATCAAAGAAGATAGAGAACTCTGCCACCGTCACGCCAAACTTTTTCATATACGAACGATTCATCATACGCTTGTCGTCTAAAGCGTACATCCAATCGTCAATGGCAAAATCATACTCGGTACCATCAATGGGTACTGTTAACGTGTACTGCCAGTTGAACGCGCTACCTTGCGATGAGCCAGAAGCTTGACCCACGACATCACCGGCGGTGCCGGTCACTGTTTGGTCTTGCGCGACATTTACTTCCCAAATACGGGTTTGGCGGCTACCGTCGTTAAAGAAAAAAGACTCGTGAAGTTGCCCTTCATTACCTTGCCACGTAGCAACGATGTCAACGCAAAATCGCCGGGTTAGCTGTCCGGAATAATCTTGCACAATTCCCCAAGCCGTTATTTCACCATCAAAATAGTTTTTGAGTGAAAATGTGGGCCTAGTGTCATGATAATCGTCAATAGAGGCACTGCAACCTGCAAGCAGCGCAACCCCAGCGGTTAATGCCAATGTTTTTGGTAATGTCATCGTCACTCCTATTTTGATTGGCCTACTAATTTATTACGCAGTTTGGGGTAACTGGCTTTTTTATCTAGCCAGATGCGCAGAAAATTCACACCAAAGTTGCGATCATCAATACGCCCAATTTCTTCTTGGTTAAAATAGAAGACGCCACCATCAGTGTGATTTAAGACAAATAACAACTCATCGTTTTCCTGAATATCAGGCCATATTGCCGTAAGTTGTTTTAACCACGGTTGATAGGTTGTTTTGCCTAACCCTAGTTTGTTCCATTCATCGGCGGTGGCTTCTACCAGTTCTTCTGCTTCGATATCCCGTAAATACTGAATATTTAAGGCCAGAGGACTTTGACTTTCGTGCGTCAGGTCATCACTGGTAAACGTGCCGTCATCGCTGTAGAGCGTTGATTGGTATATATCCCAAAATACGACCGATAACTTCGCGCTGCCTACCGGCTTGAGTGCATCAATGGGCGACGCACTTAACCCTAAAGGCAGCAGCAACGCGCATATGATTATAAAAGGGAGGAACTTTTTCATCGTTTAACGTTTAAGTTGTGCATTGTAAGCGGGTTTGCTCAGCACTAACTGCACCGTGCTGATGGTGCGTTCTAAAAAACCACCTTCGCAATAACTAAAGTAATAGCGCCACATGTTGCCAAAGCGTTCGTCGTAACCGTCTTTTGCCAGGGCTTCGATATTGTCATTAAACGCTTGATGCCAATGTTGTAATGTTCTGGCGTAATCTAGGCCTATGTCATGCAGATCACGGATCATCATATCGGTATGTTTTTTTAGATGTTGATTAATCAAAAGCTGTGAGGGTAAAAAGCCGCCGGGGAAAATATGCTTTTGAATAAAATCAACACTCTTGGCGTAACTGTTTAAGCGTTGGTCACTGATGGTGATTGCTTGTAACAGCATAATGCCGTCTTTTTTGAGAAGATTTGAGCATTGCTGAAAGAAGGTGGGTAAGTACTCTTTTCCTACTGCTTCGATCATTTCAATGGAGACCAGTTTGTCGTATTGGCCCTCAAGTAAACGATAGTCTTTTTTGAGTAGCGTTATTTTTTCTTGTAGGCTTTCGCGAGCCACCCATTGTTCGGCAAACTGATATTGCTCCTCTGAAATAGTGGTCGTGGTCACTTTGCAACCGTAGTGTTTGGCTGCATACACAGCTAAGCCGCCCCAGCCGGTACCAATTTCAAGAAGATGGTCGCCTTCTTTCAATTGCAATTTTTCACAAATCGTTTTTAGTTTATGTTGTTGCGCCTGATGTAAGTCCGCATCTTGATGAGGATATATTGCCGAAGAATACATCATGGTTTGATCTAAGAAGCGTGTATAAAGCTTGTTACCTAGATCGTAATGGTCAGCGATGTTTTTCTTCGCCTGGCTGGTGGAATTGCGTCTTGCAAGGTGGCTTAATTTTCTAAGGGGAAGGGCAAGCCATTCCATTTTACCTTCCCAGCGGTCAAGCATAGGCAGGTTTCGGGCAAATATGCGAATAACATTGGTCAAATTGGGAGTCGTCCACATGCCATCGGTGTAAGTTTCCCCTGAAGCAACGCTACCACCAAAAAGCAAACGACGATAAGCGCGTAAATCAATAAAGTTTATCTCAGCGTGTAAGTCAGAGCCCTTTTCACCGAATACATCGACGAGCACACCATTTTCTTTTATTACCATTTCGCCCTCCGGCAGGCTGGCAAATATTTTCAACATGATTTGGCGGCTAATTTTGTCTTGCCAAGAGAGAGAGTCCACCGCTTGGAGTGTCTGTTCGCTGTTAACCATATTACTTCTTACCTTGTGTTGCGTGAGCGTAAAACGGCACACGTTTTATAAATAGTTTTAGTGCCTGCCAATAAATACCAACGACGGTTCTTATGGCCATATGGGGTATCGATACTAGTACGCGAAGGAGGGACTTTGAGTTCAATTCAATCCGCGTTAAATTTAACCCCGTGTCTAAATGAGTAATATCTTTCACGCATTTCAAGGTCAAGTTAAGTTTTTGATTTGGTTGCATAACCGTCCATTGGTATTGCATATCCAATGGGTTAAAGGGGGAAACGTGAAACGCTTTTTGTGAATTTTTCTGATCGTGTAAATCCACTAAATAATGATGCCGCTCATTCCAAGGGGTATTGCTGACTTCAGCTAACATATGACTATATGTGCCGTCAGGTTGGCGTAAGTAGTAAAAATTAACTGGGCTGAAATACAGTCCAAACGTGCGCACTTGGCCAAGAAAATAGACGTCGCCTTGCAGCGGTTTTTCGGCTAATTCAGACATGCGAGCCAGTACGCCTTTTTGTAATGACGTATTGCTGTCGCCTAAGTAATCTTCTCGTTTAAAACGTAGTGGCGCCCAGCGAGAAGCTGAAAATAAACGCACGTCTTTTTCAACTTTTTCTATCTCATCGAGCTTTAACCACATAAGAAAAATATCGTAATTAAAGGCATGCTTTTTGGGATAATGCCGGGCATGAAACACGCGGCCCTTGTAAATAGCGCTTTGCATTACAGGCTTTCACCAAAGTGCTGGCATACGTCTAACGCACTCAGCACGCCATCTTCATGAAAGCCGTTATACCAGTAGGCACCGCAGAAATGCAGGCCGTCGACACCTGATATTTCCTTGCGTCTTGCTTGAGCGGTTATTGCTGCATTATCGAATTGGGGGTGAGCGTATTGGTACACGCCTAGTATTTTGTCATCTGCGATTGAGACTCGGTCGTTTAACGTCACACAAAACGTCGTATCAGTGTGCAAGCATTGCAGTATATTCATATTATAGGTCAGCACAGCGGGGGATTGATGTGCGCGCTTTTCATCGGCAATGGCGTAATTCCAGCTAGCCCATGCCAGTTTACGTTTGGGCAGAACACTTTCATCAGTATGCAATATTACCTCATTGGGGATGTACTTTATGGCGCCTAAAATGCTCTTCACCGAAGCATGCTGCGCGATACTGGTGTTATCTAGTAGGCGAAGCGCCTGATCGCTGTGGCAAGCAAAAATAACATCATCAAAGTATTCACTGCCCTTAGGAGTGGTCAGCTCATAGCCTTGCGCTCTTTTGGTCACGGAGGTGACTGGTGTATTCAATAATATTTTATTGGTGAAGCCTCTGGTCAGAGGACCAATATACTCTCTTGAACCGCCGATCAACGTATGCCACTGAGGGCGGTCCGTCACGTTCAATAAACCATGATTATTGAAAAATCGTAGAAAAAATTTGAATGGAAATGCTTTTATATCTTCGACGCTAGTGGACCAAATCGCGGCACACATGGGCAATATGTAATTATAGATAAACGCGTCGCTAAAATGCTCTTCCGTCAAAAAGCCAAACAAGCTCTGATCGGCTGAGATGCCATCCAAGTCTTGTGCTTTACATAACTTATTGAAGCGCAAAATATCGCTTACTATACGCCAAAAAAACGGGCGGAAAATGTTGCGTCGTTGGGCAAACAAGCTGTTGATAGTATTGCCGTTGTACTCAAGATTTTGCGCTGGGTTTTTGACACTGAAACTCATCTCGGTGGGTTGGCTTTTCACGTTGAGTGAATCCATCAACTTAATGAAATTCGGATAGGTCCAATCGTTATATACTATAAAGCCAGTATCGATAGCATACTCTCGGCCATTAACCATGACGTCTTTAGTGGCGGTGTGACCGCCAATATAATCGTTGGCTTCAAACATGGTGATATCGTGGTTTTTATTTAATAAGTAGCCGCAGGTCAAACCTGAAATACCACTGCCAATGATGGCAATTCGTTTAGACATCTTGGTTCGTTTCCTGTTAATTATTTTTCATTTTTTTACTTAAAGCGACTTTCAATGGGCTTGGTAAGCGAGAGAGAAAGCGCAGTAATAAACCAAACATTGTGGGGAAATAGACACTAGCGGATTGACGCTCAATACCTTTTAGCAGGCTTTTTGCTGCTTCATGTACTGAAATTTTCATCGGCATATCAAAATCATTCTTGTCTGTTAATGGGGTTTCTACGAAGCCAGGGGAGATACTTTGCACGACAACGCCTTTGTCGGCTAAATCCACTTCCATGGTTTTGGTCAAGTAATGTAGTGCCGCTTTACTAGCACCATATGCCTGACTTTGAGTGAACGGTAGGAATCTGGCCATGCTATCTACTAATACAAGTTGTGAGCCAGTGGTTAACTTCGGGAGCAGGGCGTCAATGCAGTGGACAACGCCAAAAAAATTGGCTTCGAATACACGTCTAAACATATCTGGGTCGAACGAATCTAGCTCAACGTATTCACACACTCCCGCATTCAATACATAAATGTCGGCACTAATAGCCTCTAATTTGGTCTTCGTTTGTTGCTTGTCAGTGACATCAAATTGCAAGCTGGTCACCGAGCGAGTGCTCTCAAATGTTTTTAGTTTGTCAGCATTTCTACCACAGGCTATGACGTCATATCCACTTTGGGCAGCGTGTTTAACTAAGGCTTCGCCTATTCCTGAAGTGGCGCCGGTAATTAACATTCGTTTCATGATGCGAGTCGCTTTTTGAGAAATTTAATCACTGAGCCAATCAGCGGCACGTGTTCGTATAGCATGCTGCCCAAATCATAATAATCTCGTTGGTAGCAAATTTTATGCTCTTTCACTATCAGCTGGCTGACGCCTTCAACGCTGATAAGCTTACCCGCTTTTAGTTTGGGGTGCCTAAAATGCATCGTCCAGTTCACAAACACAGTTGAATCTACTTCTTTTATCTGGGAAATATCAAAAGTACATTCATTGACATCTACTAATAATTGCTCGAAATAGCGATGAACAGCCGCAAATCCCTCGTGCCTGGTGACCGGGTCAACGAACACCACATCGTCACTGTATATGTTTTTAAGTTCACTGAGTGATTGGGTGTCTAATGATTTGTAAAAATTGACAAAAAGCGTTACTACTTCCATCTGGTATGCTCTTCAAACGTATGAATATTGTGAGAGATATTATATTAACGCGATAGACGCGTTTTAGATCACTCGTGGCAACAGTATTGAAAGACCGATCTTAATTTCAATTGATACGTACTAATGCCATCAACCACAAAAAATCGTTGTTTTACAGTGAATATGATAACTCTACCTTTATTTCCCTTATCAGCACATGTTCTACCTCAAGGACGTATGGATTTACGCATTTTCGAACCACGTTATGTGCGCATGGTCAAAAATGCCTGCGCCACACAAACTGGTTTCGGAATATGCATGTTAAACGCGAAGGGTGACAAAGACCGAAATGAGCATATTTACTCTGTAGGAACACATGTAACTGTCATTGACTTTGACATGCTTAGTGATGGTTTATTAGGTATAACCGTTGAGGGGGATCGGTGTTTTAATATCGAAAAAGTGACCTCTGAGAAAGACGGCTTACTTTTAGGGCAGTGCAGTTGGTCACCAATTTGGCAACCTGAGCCAGAAGGGAATGTTGCGTTAGTTAAGCAGCGTTTGATGGATATTTTTGATAAGTATCCGGAAATCCAAGAGTTGTATCCTGAGCCTCTTTTTGATGATCCTATGTGGGTCATCTACCGTTGGTTAGAATTACTGCCAGTGTCAGCAGAACAGAAACAACATTTTATTCAGCAAAGGGACTATGTCAAAACGGTCGATTATTTGACACAATTAGTGAAATGATCTTTTTCGCATCACAGCCTGTATAAAGACTATTATAAAATACCGGTGGAAAGTGATGCTAGTCGGAATCCCTTTGGAATCAAAACATTCACATGCTGTTGTACCAAAAGATTGTGCTGATGAAATGTCATCGTACCTTGTGTTGGTTGGGCAGTCTCGTTGCAAACGTTCTTTCGCAGAAATATTTAATTATTTCGCGCCACGTCTTCGCTCATACGCCTTAAAGCAAATGGGTAACGAGGCGCTAGCCATGGAACTGGTGCAAGACACTATGTCGAATGTGTGGCAGAAATCTCACCTGTTCAATGCCGAAAAAGGCGCACCTTCCACTTGGATTTTCACCATTGCACGTAATATTCGCTTCGATATGTTACGCAAACAACGTAATCGCAAAGAAGATATTTGTGCAGACGATTTATGGCCAGTGCTTTGCGAGCAAACCGCTGATGTAAACGAAGTTTCTTTAGATGAGCAAATCACACTTCAGCAGCTCGGCGTCATATTTGAAGATTTGCCGAAAAAGCAACGCGAAGTGATTGAAGCGATTTATATTGAAGGAAAATCTCAGCAGGAAGTCGCCGACCAATTTGAAATCCCATTGGGCACAGTCAAATCCAGAACCCGTCTTGCTCTGCAGCGTTTGAAAGAGATGTTAAAAGATAATGATTAATTTTCACCCAGAATTGGCTAATCTTCGTGCGTTCGCTGAAGGTACGTGCCCAACAAATTTAGCTTTGATGGTTTCGGCTCATGTTGATATGTGTCCTCGCTGTCAAGCACTGGTTGTGCAAGCTCAAGAAGAAATTGGCAGCGAAGTCTTTTCGGGTAGCCCTGAAGTGATTGACCCATCGCCAGATTACAATGATATGTTGCAACAGATAATGCAGTCTCCTGCGTTTGAAGCACCTGAAGTTAAACCCATTTCAAATATACTTGAGCTTGATGGGAAACGTTTTGAATTGCCCAGAGCCTTAGCGCGCTATAGCGAGAAAACGGGTAACTGGTCACGCCTTGTAGGTAAATTGTGGCAAGCCCCAGTGGATTTAGGCCAAGACGGCCAAGCTAACTTTATCTACATGGAAAAGGGAGGTAAGGTGCCAGAGCACACTCACAAGGGAACTGAATTCACCTTGGTGATTGATGGTCAATTTAGCGATGGATTAGCCGATTACGATTGTGGAGACTTTACCATCATGGACAGCACTAAAAAGCACATGCCGTTTTCAGAAGCTGACGAAGGCTGCTTAGTGTTTACTATGGTTGATAAGCCGTTACATTTCACATCTGGCTTAGCCCGTCTTTTAAATCCGTTCAGTCAGTTGTTTTTCAAATGAAGATGGCATAGTTTATTAAACAACAAACAATAAAAAACGCGCTCATTGGCGCGTTTTTTTATGTCTGAATTGAGTGCTAGCTTAGCTAATAAAGCTACTGTCAGGATAATTCAATTTCAGTGTTTTCATGACGTTATTTTTCAATTCGTCTAACTTGAGTTGGTCGTAACATTCCACCATAATTTCTAGAGCTTCTTGTACATGATCTGTATCAGGGTAGTACTCTAAAACATAACGCCCACGGTTAGCAGCCGCAACAAACGCTTCTCGGCGCATGTAGAAGCGTGCAATCGCAATTTCATATTTTGCTAAGCGGCTTTTGATATGCAACATACGTTTTTGCGCATCAGCGGCATACTTGCTGTCAGGGTATTTTTCGATTAAACGTCTGAAATCTTCGAAAGCTTCACGCGATTTACTTGGATCGCGATCTGAACGGTCTATACCGACCAATTCTTGGAATAGGTTTTTGTCTGATTCCATGTTGGTTAATCCGCGCATATAAATAGCGTAATCAACGTCAGCATGGTTTGGGTTCAAGCGAGTGAAACGGTCGATAGTTGATATCGCTTCATTTACTTTACCTGACTTGTAATATGCATAAATCAAATCCAGTTGAACCTGATTAGATAAAGGACCAAAGGGGTATCTGGAATCTAATGCGCTGAGTGTTGCAGTAGCGGCATTGAAGTTACCAATTGCCATTTTTTCTTTAGCATCATCGTACAAAGACTGAGCACTACGGTTGTTGACTACGACTTCTTCTTCATCTGGAGAGGACGAACAGCCACCTAGTGCGATGATCGCGGCGGCTAGAAAAATCTTGGGTAACGATAACTTTCTCATCATATTTGTCTTATTTGCTCTTATTTATGCTTGCGATAAGCGTTCGCCGATTCATTGCTGGCAAAAATCCGTTAGAATAGGGTTTTACCGAACCGATAACAACTGCATATTCTAACCCAGCGTATTGGGCTATGCACATATAAATCGTCCGAAACACTACTAGGGTCTCCTTTGCATGTCTACCAGCTATGAAAAAATACAACTACAGGCCGTGGTGCCACAAACGTTATTAGGTAAACGTTTGGATCAAGCTTTGGCTGAAATGTTCCCTGATTATTCGCGATCTCGTATAAAAGATTGGATTTTGGCGGATCAAGTTGCCGTTGATGGTCAGATAGTGAACAAACCAAGAGAAAAATTGCTTGGTGAAGAGTTAATTGAAATTGATGCCAGTCTTGAGATACAAGAGCGTCACAGCGCACAAGAAATTGCGCTAAACATTGTTTACGAAGATGAGCATATTTTAGTCATAAACAAACCGACTAATTTGGTTGTTCACCCAGGGGCAGGCAACGCAAGTGGCACTATATTAAATGCATTGTTAAGCCACGTGCCTGAGATTGCCAGCGTGCCCCGCGCTGGTATTGTCCATCGTTTAGATAAAGACACAACGGGTTTGATGGTGGTGGCTAAAACGATACCAGCACAAACACATTTGGTTGAAAAGCTGCAAGCGCGGGAAATTAGCCGCGAGTATGAAGCTGTCGTATACGGTAACTTGATTGCTGGTGGCAGTGTTGATGAGCCTATAGGTCGTCATCCTACTAAGCGCACCAGCATGGCGGTAGTGCAATCAGGTAAGCCAGCGCTAACCCATTACCGGGTTAAACATAAGTACCGAGCGCATACACATTTACGCTTAAAGCTAGAATCGGGTCGCACCCATCAAATACGCGTGCATATGGCACATTTACGTCACCCTTTGGTGGGCGACCAAGCATACGGTGGTCGTCCTCGATTACCAAAAGCTGCAAGCGAATTGATGATAGAGACGATTCGTGGCTTTAAGCGACAAGCATTACACGCCATTCAATTAGAGCTTGAGCATCCGATCACAGGTGAGTGGATGTCTTTTCAAGCTCCGCTGCCCGACGATTTTGTTAACTTGCTAGAGGTGTTAGAAGAAGACACGGCACAAAATCCGGATGATCTTGTTTAATACATCATGGCGCTAGATTTCATTATACCCCAGTGGCCCGCACCACATAATGTGCGGGCTTTCTCAACTACGCGTACAGGTGGCCTGAGCCTAGCTCCCTATGACTCGCTAAATGTGGGAGCACATGTAGGGGACAATCTATCCACCGTGGAAGGGAATCGCGCGTTACTGCCAAAGCATCAACATATAAAATGGTTAAATCAGGTTCATGGCAATGCATGCGTTTTAATTAACGCCAGCAGCGAACAAAATCAAAGCGTTGATGCCAGTACTACCGCAGATATCAGCGTTGTCTGCGCAGTCATGACGGCAGACTGTTTGCCCATATTGTTATGCAACAAAAAAGGTAATGAAGTTGCAGCCGTTCATGCTGGCTGGAAAGGGTTAGCTGACGGGGTGATTGAAAATTGTTGCCATCATATGAACAGTTCTGCTTCAGATTTGATGGCTTGGATTGGTCCGCATATTAGTCAGAAAAATTTCGAAGTTAATGAAGCAGTGTTAAATCGTTTTCAGCAATATGGCCACTGCTTTACTCAAGGCAATGTTGCTGGTAAATATCAAGCTGATCTCCAGCAAATCGCCATTGAAAAACTGTCGCGGTTGGGCGTGTGCGGCGTATTTACCGCCAATAAGTGTACTTATGAGCATGAAGAGCAATTCTTCTCTCACCGACGAGCCACCCATCAAGGCCTTTCTCAAACAGGGCGTATGGTGTCGGGCATTTATTTGCAGCCCTGATGACCTAGGAAAAATTGATCTAGCGCAATATTCAGTGACGAATGTCACATTTCCTGCTTGAATATTGACTGCAACGCACCATTAATAGGTTAATTAATAATCCATTAAAGCGAGTGGCATATGCGTTTAGATAGTTTTACCAGCAAGTTTCAACTTGCCATTTCCGATGCTCAATCAATAGCACTTGGGCGTGACCATCAATATATTGAACCAGTGCATTTAATGACTGCTTTGCTGAACCAGCAAGGCGGCTCTGTGCGTTCGCTATTCGAGCATGCCAAAGTGAATGTAAATACCTTACGCTCGGCGTTGGCAGAGGCTGTAGATCACCTACCACGTGTTGAAGGCGTAGGCGGTGACGTTCAGTTAGCGAAAGAAACGGTAGTGCTGTTAAATTTGAGCGACAAAATCGCCCAAAAACGTAAAGATAAATACATCACCTCTGAAATTTTCGTTTTGGCTGCAGTACAAGACAAAGGCAAGCTCGGCGAGCTCCTACGCCAAATTGGCGCCAGCGAAGAATCTATCGACAAAGCAATTGAAGCTATGCGTGGCGGGCAAACCGTCAATGATCCCAATGCTGAAGATGTGCGCCAAGCACTCGAGAAGTTTACAACTGATCTGACCGAACGCGCTGAGCAAGGCAAACTAGACCCTGTGATTGGTCGAGACGATGAAATTCGCCGTACTATTCAAGTTCTGCAGCGTCGTACCAAAAATAATCCCGTTCTGATTGGGCAGCCCGGTGTGGGTAAAACTGCCATCGCTGAGGGGCTTGCCCAGCGTATCATCAACTCTGAAGTACCTGAGGGGCTCAAAAACAAGCGAGTGTTATCTCTTGATATGGGCGCATTAATCGCGGGTGCTAAATTCCGCGGTGAATTCGAAGAACGCTTGAAGGCCGTTTTAAACGAACTGGCTAAAGAAGAAGGTCGCGTTATTCTGTTTATCGATGAATTGCATACCATGGTCGGTGCAGGTAAAGGTGAAGGCGCAATGGATGCCGGTAACATGCTAAAACCCGCGCTGGCTCGGGGCGAGCTGCATTGCGTTGGCGCTACCACATTAGATGAGTACAGGCAGTTTATCGAGAAAGACGCAGCATTAGAGCGCCGCTTCCAAAAAGTATTGGTTGATGAGCCGAGTGTTGAAGATACCGTAGCGATTTTACGCGGGCTAAAAGAACGTTATGAATTACATCATTCGGTGGAGATAACAGACCCTGCTATTGTGGCAGCTGCATCATTATCACATCGCTATATAAGTGATCGCCAATTACCAGATAAAGCGATAGATCTTATTGATGAAGCGGCGTCAAGCATTCGTATGCAAATGGATTCTAAACCTGAAGACATGGACAGGTTAGAGCGACGTATCATTCAGTTGAAATTGGAAGAGCAAGCGCTGGCCAAAGAAAAGGATGAAGCGAGTCACAAACGCTTAGAGCTGATTGAGATAGAGCGAGAACAAGCGGAAATCAAGTTTTCTGAATTGGAAAAAATTTGGAAGTCCGAAAAGCAAGCCATGCAAGGTACACAAAATATTCGTGCCGAGTTAGATCAAGCTAAGCTAGATTTAGAGATTGCCCGTCGTGCATCCGATCTCAGCCGTATGTCTGAACTGCAATATGGCCGAATACCAGAACTTGAAAGTAAGTTAGAGCTGGCGACAGAATCTGAATCGCAACCCTTGGAGCACCAACTTCTTAAGAATCGCGTAACAGAAAGCGAAATTGCCGATGTGCTTTCACGTTGGACAGGCATTCCAGTATCGAAAATGCTTGAAGGTGAAAAAGACAAACTTATGAGCATGGAAACGGCTTTGCATGAGCGCGTAGTGGGGCAAAGTGAAGCCGTGAATGCGGTGTCTAATGCAATACGACGCTCTAGGGCTGGCCTTGCGGACCCGAATAAACCGATTGGTTCGTTCTTGTTTTTAGGGCCAACCGGTGTAGGTAAAACAGAGCTTTGCAAAACCTTGGCTAATTTCCTGTTTGACACAGAAGACGCCATGGTGCGTATAGATATGTCAGAGTTTATGGAAAAGCACTCCGTTTCCAGATTAGTGGGGGCACCTCCAGGTTATGTTGGTTACGAAGAAGGGGGTTACTTAACTGAAGCGGTCAGACGAAAACCTTACTCGGTCATTTTGCTAGATGAAATTGAGAAGGCCCATCCTGATGTGTTCAATATATTGCTTCAAGTGCTAGATGATGGCCGTTTAACCGACGGACAGGGTCGCACGGTTGATTTCAAAAATACCGTTATCATCATGACCTCTAACTTGGGCTCAGATATTATTCAAGAGCAGCACAGTGAAAATGATTACGAGAAAATGAAGCAATCTGTACTGAACGTGCTGAGCACGCACTTCAGACCAGAGTTTTTGAACCGTGTTGATGAAACGGTTGTGTTCCACCCACTCGGGCTGGCGCAAATTACGTCCATAGCGAGTAAACAATTACAGTTTTTGCGTAACCGTTTAGAAGAGAAGGGGATTGGGTTGGAGTTAACCGACGCAGCTCTTAAGAAAATTGCTGAAGCAGGGTTTGACCCAGTGTATGGAGCCCGCCCACTTAAACGAGCGATTCAAATGGAAATTGAAAACCCATTAGCGCAAAAAATTCTGTCAGGTAAATTGGTGTCAGAAGGTGTGGTAAGCATTGATGCGGATGAAAACGGGCTAATCATCGATTAGCTATAATACTGTAGAACAATCAACTATTTTCAAGCAAAAAGTAAAACGGCTACCTAGGTAGCCGTTTTTCTATGCTTTAAAAATCAATTACTTAAAAAGACGCTGAGCGGTTACAGCGTTTGAAGCAACGCTTGGGCATCTCGTTTTTCGGGAAACGCTTTATTACTTGCCAATGCTTGTTTCAATTCATTTTTCGCCTGGTCAGTTTTACCCAGTCCTTTTAATGCGGCAGCTAAGTGATATCGGATAGAGGGATCATTCGAACGCATGGTAAAAGCGGTACGTAGTGTGGTTAATGCCTCTTGATATTGCGCGTTTTTCACTAGTAACCAACCTTTGGTGTCTAAGATAGCGGCAGAATCTGGGGTTAGCTGCACGGCTATCTCTGCATATTCGAGCCCCTGTTTGGGTTCAGACTCTGCTTTAATTAAAGCAAGGTTGTTGTAAATACGGTCTTTGTTAGGTAATCCATTTACAGAGATTAGTTTTAAGTATTGCACCTCGGCAGCAGGCTTATTGCCCTCAATATAAAGTAGATCGGCAAGTAGGTGTCTTTGAAAATGAGCATCTTTATTTTTTGACAAGTGGCTACTTAGATACTCTTTAAAGGTTGCTTTTTGAGGTCCTTGGCTGGCGATTTGGTATAGCTCGATCAAGGGCAGGGTAAAATCAGGCTTTAATGTGACAGCTTGAAAATATGCATTGTAGGCGCTATCAATGTCATTAATGGCTTTAAAATAATTGCCTTGCAATACATACACATTTGGGTTGTTAGAAAAGTCCTTTTGCATACTATCAATAAGGGCTTTTGCTTCAGGTAAACTCCCTTGGCTAATAAGTAATTGCCCGTACTCGAGTTTCGCTAACGCGAACTGAGGGGCAATAACTGACGCTCTTTCTAAGCTCGATTTTGCGCCGTTTATGTCGTTTGCTTGTAATTGAACACGACTTAATTCAACGAGTTGGGGAGCATCATCTGACCATTGCGCGGATAAGACATCCAATTGGTTCTTGGCTTTTTGCGGTTCATCTAATGCTATCAGCAGATTCGCTTTTTCGAATATGTAGGCTGAATTTAACCGGTCTATTTTCAGCAATGCATTAATTTCAGCTAATGCAATAGCATATTTTTGTTGCACGCGATAAATATTGGCAAGAAGTTCATGGGGAGCCGCCTTATTCGGGGCTGCGGCTTTCGCCGTGAGTAGTGCCTCTATTGCATCATCAAGATTTCCCTGTTTGACTAATATTTGAGCGCGCAAAACAAGTGCTGATATATTCGTCGGTTGAATAGTAATGACTTTTTCAATTGTTTGACGGGACTCTGATAGCGCTTGCTGTGCAAACTGAACCCGGGACAAATTCATTAGCGCCGCTATGTTGCTAGGGTCTATCGCGAGCACTTCGTTTAAAGAGGCTGTAGCTTGGGCGAAGTGGCCTGAGCGAATGTGCAGATCTGCGTGTAAATTCTTATAGTTTACATTTTCAGGCGCTAGTTCAATCAATTTATTAGCGGACAGTAATGCGTCTTCATAGCGTTGATTGTTTGCTTCAAGAGTTGCCTTAAAAAGTAGAACGTCTTGTGCATTAGCATCAAGAAGACTGTTACTCAAAAGAGCGAGGGCGTCATCAACCTTGTCTCTGCGTACCAGCAGCTTTGCCTCTAATAAAATAATCGTATGATTACTGTTATGCACCTGTTTCAATTCTTCGACTAGGCTGTCGCACTTAAATACTTTGTTACTTGCTAAATACAGGTCGCATAACAAAGACGATACAGGAACACTACTGAGCACGATACGTTCGTTAAGCTCGAGCAATTCCATGGCCTTTTTAGCGTCACCTTGACGAATATGCGCCTCTGCCAACATACCTAAAAGTTCTGGGGGAGCTGATCCACTTTTAATATAGCGGCTTAACTCTCGCACGGTGACTCCGTAATTTTTATTAATATAAGCGGTTATGCCAGCAACTAAGCTGAGCCAGCTTGTTTGTTCTTTATTTTCTTCGGTGGCCAAGCTCAACATTTGATTAAGTTGAGCAAGCAATGCATCAGCCTCAGAGCTTTTTTCTTGCATTGCTAATACGCGGGCTTTTAATAGTTGAGTTTGCAAGTCACCAGAGGTTTGTTCTTCAATGAGGGCAATCATCTCCTGTGCTTTACTGAGCATATTTGCTTCCACATAACTATTGGCGAGAGCGCGTTTAATGGTTGGGTCGAAGTCATCAAATTGGTAGGCAAGCTCAAACTGGTTTCGTGCTTCGTCACTTTTGCCTTGGCTTTGTAACACTAAGCCACGCATCATTAGGCTCTTTGGATTTTTGCCATCTATTGCAAGTGCGCTGTCTAGGTATTGATTAGCTTGAGCATATTCTTTATTCAAAAGTGCTATCTGTGCTAATCCGTTTAATATATTGCTGTTTTCACCTAGCTGAAGTTGGGCTTTCTGATAAATAGATTTTGCTTTATCTAACTCCTTTTTCTGAATATGTGCCGCCGCTTTTAATAGTTGAACATCTAACTTTACCGATGACGACAAACTGCGGGGGGTGGGCAAATCGATAAGTGCATCAAATCTTCGACTAATCAGGTAGGCATTTGCCAATGGTACTAGCACTAAGTTTAAATCTGCGCCTGCATCCATGACTTCTTCAAACTCTGTGATAGCGTCATTGATATAACCATCTACTAATAAAACACGACCCATTAATAGTTTTGACGGTAAATGTGACGGGGATTCTTGCAGGGCATTTTTCAGATGAATGTAAGATTCAGAGAATGCTTCTTGATTAAACGCAGAGAGCGCTTTTTCATAGTTTTCAGATGTATCGGCGAACGCCAATGAAGGTAATACTGCGCAAAAAGCAATGGCACTAAGCGAAATGGGAAATGAACGAAGTTTCATAAATTGGATTGACTCTTTTCCATAGAATGCATGGGTAAAATACTACGGTATATTTTACCTGAATACCCTAGGTATTTGATGGGCACAAATATACTAATGTATATTTCAAGGCAAAAAAAAACCTCACAAGGTGAGGTTTTCAAAACGTTAAACGTGTTTATGCAGTTTTACGACGACGCCATACAGCGAATAAACCGAACGAAGCTAACACCGCTAATGAGCTTGGCTCTGCAACATCTGTAGGTGGTTTAGGATCTGGGCCAGTGCCTGCGATAGTTTTTATACCTGCGATTTTAAGGAAGTCATTTGACGAAGTATAACCGGGGGACCCAAATGCTCCGTTATAAGCGCCTATTACCCAGTACTTGGAATCAATACCTGATGTTTGGCTTGTCAAAGAGGCCCATCTAGTGCCTATATCAAAAAAGCTTGCACTAAATATTGCATTGTCAGTAGAAGCCACATCTGACCATGTCTGGCCTTCTAAAGTAGGTAATGAGTCGAACGCTGCAATCGAAATATCAGAATCATAAGGAGCTGAGCCTAAGTCAATTTTTGTAATCGAAACGAAATCGTCAAAAGTTAGCAAAAGCATATCAGAATCATATCCGTTATCAACGTAATGCTCATTGTAATTTTCATCTCTATTTAAGTTAAGTAACCCCCAACTATTTTGTGCGGCAGTAGCAGTCTCGATGGTGTTAGAGCTCCCTGTATCTGCCCATGCATTAACTGAAAGTGCGTTATCTGATGATGAAAAATTTAATTGATTTCCGTCGTAGTTTCCTGAACCATACTTAGTACCTGACGTAGTAAAATTCCACACTGTATAATCTGTTGCTAAGCTAGCAAATGACATAGTCAATAATGATGCTGCAATAGCTGCGCTGCGCAAAATAAGTTGTTTTTTCATATTAAACCTTCCAGTCCGTAAAAGATGCTGAGTGTTATCAATTTTATACTTTCACTCTAAGCATAAATCGAGCCATTTATAAAAATGCTTATATTTCAATAGGTTGATTGTTTTTGGAATCGCATTTTAGTTTTATTGTAAAGAAGTTTGACAGCTGAGCTGACCAGTGACTCAATCCGTATACATGACAACAATTATACATTTATTTGTGGGAGAGAATATAGGAAATACGTATAATAGGTATGCTTAAAAATACGCCAACATAGTTTGAAAGAGAAATTCAGTAATGGATTGATCTTGCAGTTTTTTTTAATTGCCCAATAACTACCATCAAACGTTTATGTTATCTTGGCGCCGTTATTTTATCTAAGGAGCTGTTATGCCCGAATCTAAGCGTAAAGGTATTTACCTTTTACCCAACTTATTAACCACTGCCGGTTTATTTTCTGGCTTCTATGCTGTTGTTGCATCAATGAATGGACACTTCGAAGCTGCGGCTGTAGCGATATTCATCGCAATGATTTTTGACGGCCTTGATGGGCGTGTTGCTCGTATGACCAACACCCAAAGTGAATTTGGTGCCGAGTATGATTCCATGGCAGATATGGTGTCCTTCGGTATGGCGCCAGCGCTGGTTGCCTACAACTGGGGTTTAAGCGGTTTAGGTAAAATAGGTTGGTTAGCTGCCTTTATATATGTAGCTGGAGCCGCTTTACGTTTAGCGCGTTTTAATACCCAAATCGGCATTGCCGATAAACGCTACTTTCAAGGTTTAGCCAGCCCCGCAGCAGCTGCATTGGTGGCAGGCCTCGTTTGGGTAGGCGGAGAGTATGATGTCAATGGTGATGACTACGGCGTTCTAGTTGCCTTGGTAACTAGCTTGGCTGGCCTATTGATGGTGAGTAATTTTAAATACAATTCATTTAAAGAAGTAAACTGGCACGGTAAAGTGCCATTTGTAGCTTTACTTCTTGTGATGCTGATTTTCGTAGTGGTTGCGACTGAGCCTGCTTTAGTTCTATTCGTTGTGTTTGCCTTATACGCACTCGCTGGACCCATCAATACATTTAGAAGTGTAGATAAGGTCAAGTTAGAACACGTCGTAGGAGATCCAGATGAAAACGATGCTGATTTTACGCAAGGTGATGAGCAAACTGAGAGCGCCATAGATGATGACGCTGAGGAGCCAACGAACAAGCAATAGCGCTTTGTTGCTATGACGTTTGTGAAGTCAAAGTAATAACCTTATATAAAGATGGCTGGGCTAATTAGAGAATTAAGCCCTGCCATCTGCTCCAAAATCCACCTCTGTGTTCTTTAACCCCAATATGGCGATTAGCTCGTGTAATAAGTAGGCTAGTGATTAGTCGTTAGTCGTTAGTTTTTTCCGGATCACATACATACGTTCCTTAATCTACGTTTCATTTTCTTCCTGATTCTCATCAAAACATAACCCGAAACTACTCTCATTCACGTTTTACGTTCTTATATGCACAGCATTTTGGTTAAAACAGGCCAGTTACTGGTTTTAATCTGACGCTATAAGGTGGATTACAAGTTAGCGACCCTGCTACAGATGGCCAAAACGTGCAAAACCCGACCAAATTGTACCTTCTGCGAGCTTAATGGTTATAAGTTGAGCAGTTAAACATTTTTTTGAAATAAACACTTGCGATCAAAAAAGGGATCTCTATAATGCGCCTCTCGCTTCGGGACAGCCGCTAAATCAGCTGCACCGACACTGGTTTTAACCAGGTGATTTAAGACTTTTTTAAAGCCTTTAATCAGCGTGATGCAAGGCGGTTTAGTTTGGTTTTTCAGTTTGTGATTCACTTCAAAAATTGATTTAAAATTAAATAAAAATAACGGCTTGACATCGAAACTTGAGAGCGTATTATACGCCTCCCGCTTAAGAGGGTCCACGGACAGCATCTTAAGCCGCTTCTAAGGAAGCACGCTACTTCGGTAGCAATGTTCTTTAACAATTAATAACAAGACAATCTGTGTGGGCACTCACTTGATGAGTGTCTACCAAAAAAAATTCATGTTCGATAAATATTTAATTGAAGAGTTTGATCATGGCTCAGATTGAACGCTGGCGGCAGGCCTAACACATGCAAGTCGAACGGTAACATTTCTAGCTTGCTAGAAGATGACGAGTGGCGGACGGGTGAGTAATACTTAGGAATATGCCTTTGTGTGGGGGATAACTATTGGAAACGATAGCTAATACCGCATAACGTCTTCGGACCAAAGGGGGCTTCGGCTCCCGCGCAAAGAGTAGCCTAAGCGAGATTAGCTTGTTGGTGAGGTAAAGGCTCACCAAGGCGACGATCTCTAGCTGTTCTGAGAGGAAGATCAGCCACACTGGAACTGAGACACGGTCCAGACTCCTACGGGAGGCAGCAGTGGGGAATATTGCACAATGGGGGAAACCCTGATGCAGCCATGCCGCGTGTGTGAAGAAGGCCTTCGGGTTGTAAAGCACTTTCAGTTGTGAGGAAAGGTTAACGGTTAATACCCGTTAGCTGTGACGTTAGCAACAGAAGAAGGACCGGCTAACTCCGTGCCAGCAGCCGCGGTAATACGGAGGGTCCGAGCGTTAATCGGAATTACTGGGCGTAAAGCGCACGCAGGCGGTTTGTTAAGCTAGATGTGAAAGCCCTGGGCTCAACCTGGGAATTGCATTTAGAACTGGCAGGCTAGAGTTTTGGAGAGGGGAGTGGAATTCCAGGTGTAGCGGTGAAATGCGTAGATATCTGGAGGAACATCAGTGGCGAAGGCGACTCCCTGGTCAGTAACTGACGCTCATGTGCGAAAGTGTGGGTAGCGAACAGGATTAGATACCCTGGTAGTCCACACCGTAAACGCTGTCTACTAGCTGTTTGTGGATTTAATCCGTGAGTAGCGAAGCTAACGCGATAAGTAGACCGCCTGGGGAGTACGGCCGCAAGGTTAAAACTCAA
>OJFV01000121.1_pt1 | contig 39872 bp, 34 predicted proteins | sample 1594391 | NCBI WGS metagenome assembly OJFV01 (sample SAMN05416856, study PRJEB24817) | seawater metagenome | isolation source: Sea water | place: Canada:Atlantic | collected 2013-11
CCGACTCTACCGACTGAAAGTCGGTGGTTTTAAACCTAAGTGTTGGATAATAAACTTTCTTGCCCAGCTATGTGATTGCGAGGTTTGTTTTCTCGGGTGCCAAACCAGACACATGGTAACGGGTTTTAAGACAAAAGGGACTTCGTGTGCCACAAAGTCATTTGTAAGTTGCGCCATCATCCCCCGAGGATACAAAACGACAAGGTCCGATCCTGCCACAATATCTGCGGCTGTATTATAACTATTGATGGTCAAACGCACATCCCTCACGTACCCCGCGGCTTTAAAAGCTCTATCGACCCTGTTGTTACGGTGCGAAAGATTGGGCACGACCCGCAAATGCACACACCTGGCCAGCAATTCCATCGTCAGATTCTCCCGCTCCAAAGGATGACCTCGGCGCATTAAATAAACAAAGTCTTCCTCAAATATTTTGCGCCTTTGGGACCCTGATGGTGCCAGAAACTCTGGCAATATAGCCAAGTCTATTGAACCATTGTCCAGTGAGTGCTCTAGAGAATTCAATTGAAGAGGATGCATGATCAGCTTGGTTTTAGGTGCTTCAATTAACAACATCCGCATGATCTTTGCCAAAATAACAGAATGAGCAAAATCCGACGCTGAAATTTGGAGGCACAAAGGATCTTGTACAGGATTGAAACTACTAAAATCCTGTTCAAGGGTATCCATCAAACCGACAATTTGCTTCGCTTGAACAAGAGCCTGTTCTGCCTGTTCTGTCATGACCAATCCACTGGCTGAACGAACAAACAAGGGGTCCCCGAATGTTTCACGGAGTTTGCGCAACGTGGCACTCATGGCAGGTTGCGTAATATAAAGGCGCTCAGCAGCATGAGTAACACTGCGTTCTTCCGCGAGAATAATAAGGGCGTGTAGTAATCGCATCTCTATCATAACCAAATAGTTATATAGAATATAAAAAATATCAATTATAATTATAATTTTACTTATGTGATCCTCTTTCAGTGCTCTCAAAAAACCACAAGCTCCCGATTAATCATAAAACCTGAGGATCGAAAATGCTGGACACTAAAATCACATCTACCACCGCTATAGCCTTACTCATCACACTCGGGGCATCTTTTGCTTCTGCCGAAACCGCACAAAAATTAACTGGGGCAGAACTGGATGGTTATCTGAAAGGGAACACGGTCTACGTTGATATTGTTCCTGGAGAGCCTTTTGGAAAAGGCGGCCTCAGTCCTTTCTTCTATGGGCAAGATGGCCGCTTTGCAGCCCAGATGCCAAGTGGCAAAATCACGGGTATTTGGAAAGTATCCGACAAAGCAAGTTATTGTGTCGACATAGTTGAGCTTGAAAAAACCTTCTGTACCGATGTTTTCAGAAAATCAACCCACATCGAACATCATAGTGTGGGCCTCAAAAAACTGATGGGCCCCGTGGTACGTATCATTCCAGGCAATGACGCTAAGTTGTAAAGGGTTGTATAAGCTTCAGGGCTAAAGTCGTTAATGAACTTGAGCCATCAAGAATACTCGAGGAACAAAAGTACTGTTCCTCGAGGTAAATAACATTTTATTTCAGTTACTTAAGATAAAATCATCAAATCGACCATCTGCCGCCGGAAGGTCGTCAACGACTATCCTCATATATGTCACTTGATGAACACCCAAAAGCAATTGATCTGACCCGTTTCAGCTTTTGAGACGGGTTCTATTTTCTCAAATTCACTAGTTATACTTTAGCATGATATTTTCGATGGTCTTGTTTTGATGAAGACTATTGACCGTATCGATAAGAACTTTGAGAGTTTCCGGGGTCAGGTTTTTTGACTTTTCGGAAACCTGTAACCAGGCAGACCTATTGCTTAGGAAAAAAGATTTCCCCAAAATACCCTTTGAAGACCCTAGCTTTTTCAAATGATAGGCTATAGATATTTCTGGTCCCGCCACAAGCTCTGTACGATCCTGTAACAGCTGATTGACCGCATTGGAAAATCCTGGAACAAGTGTTTTTTTCAAGACGAGATCATTATCGAATTTTTCTTGATAAAAAGTTCCCCTCGGCACAGAAATTGTGTGCCTGTAAAGGTCGCCATATGCCAAGAGATCAATTCCCCGCTTGCCGACAACAATATTGCGCAGGGTATAGATTCGAACTTTTGGCGTAGCGATCTGCTCGCTTTTGGGTGTTCTGAAAAATATCGCAAAATCGGTGTCCCCGGTCTCAAGCTCGTAAAACATCCGCTTGTACGGCACCACCCTCACATTGAGATCAAGCCCGTTTTCCTGAGAAATTTCTTGGAGAATTTCAGGAATAATCCCAACAACCTTCCCCTCGGCATCCCGCCCGCCAAAGGGGTGAAGATCAAAGACACTGACCTGTAACGTTGTTGCAAAAGCGAGGCTACTCCATAAACAGAGCATAAAGCCAAATAGCAACGAAAAGAGTGTTCGGAACATCAAGGTTTTAATTTCGATTTCTCTCGCGATAAGACAGAGCTTAGCCAAACGATAATTGTTTTGTCAGTTTGGCCGGAATTGCTTCATATATCATTAAAAGCCGAGCAATTGTATGATTTTTAAAGTCGTTCAAAAAGTTTCCGAGCATACAGCTTTAACTTGTAAATTTCATACCCCCTAACTAACTTATCCTTTTCATTAGAGCACTTATTTTTTATCCAGGATTATTGATCATTATGCGGTGGTTACCCAAAAACAAAATCAATAAAAATCCTAACATCTATCTGAAAAATTTAACCGTCTCTCAAAGGACCAGCCTAAAGAAAAATCTCGATAATTTTAATATATTTGATAGCCCAAACATTGAAAAAGAGCTTTATAAAGTTCTCGAGAAAATATTTACTTTCCCATCCCTATCCTCTCGAACGGCACCCAATAAAAATGACCTGTCTCTGGATGTTACTATTACATCCTATCAGCTAGGAGAATTTCTCCTCCCCGATCTATTATTCTTTTGGCGTCCCAAGATCACACTTTCAGCTCAACTTACAAATATCGATACACAAAAACCTCACAGTACCTATACAGTCACAGAAAAATTTGAATGGAAAAATTTTGGAAATAGAGTTTTAGGTTTACGTGCCCTCAACCCCTTTAAATCGACCTTTGATTCCAAAGATATGGAGAGACTTCTGTACAAGGCCTGTATTAAGGTCCTGCAACGGATTTAATAAAATTATGAAAATAAGATTTCCAAATAGGTGCTAAATGATCAAATGTATTTTACTTTTTTTTACATTTAATATCTCCGGATTTTTATATCTCTTTGGGGAGCCAGCCATGGATATAGGCAGTGTTAATATTGTTAGTGGTTCAATGGCTCCTAATCTACTTAAAGGCGATAGAGTTTTTGTTTATAGCACTACGCCTCAATTAGGTGATATTATTGTTTTCGACGGCTACAATGGTAATCCATATGCCAAAAGGTTGGTCGCAATGGGTGGCGACAGAATATGTTTCAATAGAGAGGATTTTGTTAGAGAAAACGATCCTTCAAGAAAACATTTTGGCATTTACAACCTGGCTGATTACGACGACTCTTCCCATACAAAATATGAAATGTATGAATAATTAGCGGGTACCCAAACTTACAATACTATCTATCCTGCCAAGTTTGACCCTGATAAAGATTGTAGTGTCGTTCCCAACGATGAGTACTTTTTTGTTGGCGATAACAGAACAAGATCTCTTGATAGCCGATATGACAATTTCCCAAGAAAATATAAGACTGATACTTATCAAAAACTATCATTCATTTTTTATTCCAACGACTTATCCAGAATTTTCACCTGGGTTAAATAGCATCACAAAAAAACCGAGCCTAAAGCAAGCTCGGCATTCCAAAAGGCGTTAGTATTCTATATGACTTACCCATCTCTCCTCCTTAACGGCGATGGTGACGCCTTGAATTGGAATAAGAGCGATGACGATTGTGCTTATTGTAATAAGAATGGGAATTATGACGTTGAAAACGGCGATGTTGGCGTTTGTATTTAAAACCATGGTGAATACGATTTGACTTATAATAACGGTTACGATGACCCGGCTTAACATAATAATCGCCAGAATTTAGTTTATAGGAATAATACTTCTTTGATGGGTGGGGCTTTTTGTAAACATTATGGTTCTTAGAAGAATGGTGCTTGTTATAGACGTGATACTTCTTGGGCGAGTAGTGCTTTTTATTTGAATAATGTTTCTTTTGGCTATGCCCGATAATTACGTATCCCGAATTCTTTAAGCTAACGCCCGAATAGCTATCGTGCCCAGAATACCTTGGTGAAACAGTTTCCTGAAAAGCATAGGATACAGTCGCCATCCCAAAAACAACCGTTGTAAAAGCTATAGTTGCTGTAACAACATTGAGAACTAAACGTGGATAGTAAAACAACATAAGGCACCCTCCTGTTGGTGAATACCTTACTTAAGAGCGTTGCTTATCAACTACGCATCACATTCAATTGAGACGTTAGTTAACAGCCCTTCTTGTGCATACTGTTTTAGAAGACAAAACGGGCTTGCCATTTACTATGACAAGCCCGTTTAAATTAACAAACTTAGGAGAGTTCTTAGTCTCCCATCACCGTGCCTTCGCGGCGGGTGTCGGCCCCGCCGATGAGTACGCCGTCTTTGATTTGGATGACGTGCAAGCCAGAGTTCAGGTCGCGCACTTTGGTTTCGTGGCCGAGTGCTTCAAGGGCCGGGATCATGGCAACGGCATCAGTGTTTTCCTCAACATCGGTGGCACCGTTACGGTTGACGATGTGCGGCTGGCTAATCGCCACTTGTGGGTCCATGTTAAAGTCAAGGATGCCAATGATGGATTGGGCCACGTAGTTGATGATGCGTGATCCACCGGGAGATCCAATTGCCAGTACAGGTGCACCGTCTTTTAGGACAATAGTCGGGGCCATGGATGAACGCGGACGCTTGCCACCTTCAACGCGATTGGCAATCGGCTTGCCGTCTTTTTCCGGCGCGCGGGAGAAGTCGGTAAGCTCATTGTTGAGCAGGAAACCGTTGCTCATAACCCGTGAACCAAAGCCGGTTTCGATGGTGGTGGTAATTGACACCACGTTACCCAGCGCATCGACGATGGAGAAGTGACTGGTTCCCGGACGCTCAAGCTGGGTATCAGGCGCATAGATGCTTGCCTCTTTCCAAGGTGGCGTACCTGCATCGGCTTTGGCCATAGCTTTGTTTGGATCAATCAAGGCAGCACGGCTTTTGAGATAAGCTTGATCAAGCAGGCCTTCAGGCATTTTTACGAAGTCACTATCGGCCATGTAAAGACCACGGTCCGCGTAGGCAAGCTTGGCAGCTTCGAGATAAAGATGCGTACTCTCGGCCCCCGGTCCCATAGCAGGAATGTCATAGTTGGAAAGAACTGACAGAATTTGCCCAACGGTCAACGCGCCAGATGAAGGCGGGCCCATGCCGCAGACTTCATATCCCCGATAATCTGCACAGGCAGGTTTACGCTCTACAACGGTATAGGCCTTCATATCTTCCATGGTCAGAATACCGCCGTTTTCTTCTGTTTTCACAGAGGCAACAATGTCTTTGGCAATCTGTCCTTCATAGAAAACTTTTGAGCCTTCTTTTTGGATCATCGCAAGAGCTGCGGCAAATTCTGGATTACGCAACAAGGTCCCAGCTTTGAGCGGGTTGCCGTTCTTGTCAAAGAAGTATGCACGTGTATCCGGCATGGCTTCTAGCTTGCGTTTACCCACGGCCTTGGCAATAGAGCTCGCCATGCGATGAGAAATCTGGAACCCACCCTGCGCTAGGGCACGGGCAGGCTCAATCAATGACGCCCAATCCTGATTACCATAACGCTGTTGCACAGTTTCGATCAGCTTCAGCGTTCCCGGCACGCCAACCGACTTACCGCCAACCACGGCATCAAACCATCCAACAGGCTGTCCATCTGCGCCCAACCAATAGTCTGGTGTAGCAGACATAGGGGCTTTTTCTCGACCATCAAAGGTGGTCAGGGTTTTCGATTTTGCATCCCAATAGACCATAAAGGCGCCGCCACCTATGCCGGAACTTTGTGGCTCGACCAAATTGAGCATGAACTGTACCGCAACGGCAGCATCGGCAGCAGTGCCACCGCGCTCAAGCACTTCATAACCAACTTGGGTGGCGATAGGGTTGGCCGAGGCCACCATGAATTTCTCGGATTTCACCGACTGCTTTTCCACCACCGCATGGGTTGCTTCGGGCTGAACAGCTTCTTGCGCTGAGAGGGAGCCAGAAAGTATGGTCGAGGTAAGTAAGGTAGTGGCAAAGGCTAACGCGGCCTTTTTGGGGCTAATAAACATTAAATTCTTCCCTGTATTTTATTTGGCTGATCTAGTTGGGCATTCTATTTAGGCTAACTATTTAGAGCGTCATATTTTCTTTAGTGGTAACGAATAGGCGGCATTTAATTGAATTCTTTTAACTGTCGAGCACTTATTATAGATTTTATTTATGAACTCAGAGATCAGCTTCAAGAGCTGCGAAGAGAGTATTTCCCATCAAATCACCGGAGATATACAAATAATCACAGATAACAATGGCTACAGCTTTACGGAGTAGCCAACAATCTTATAAAATAAACTTATGAACTTATAGGTTGTTTTAATAGCATAGCTCCTAATGAATTTGTTTGGCAACGTTGTATAGTGCTTCCACTTACCCCTTACCTGTCGTTTCAGTATCGCGCTTGTAAGCTCCCGACACTTTACTCTTTGCTCCTAAGGTAAAGATCAATTGTAAACACGATACATAAGCTAAAAATTATGACCTTGAACCAGACAACAGACCCAATCCAAGAACAGGACCTAAAGTGTGAGCAACAACCCAAAACCATCAATGTTTAGCCTTAAAGAAAGCAAGCTCGCCTATTTGAAATCTCTAGAGGCTTTTGCGGCGGTCATGGAAACGGGAAGCCTTACCAAGGCCGCAGGGAAGCTTGGCGTGACCCAGCCCTCGATCAGCCAGCACATCCAGCGCCTCGAAACCACTTTTGAGACTGAACTTTTCATGCGTCAGAACGGGCGTGTTTTTCCAACCGAGCGCGCCAAGATCCTGTATGAAGATGTCGAAGACCTGCTTTCTGGGATCGACAAAACCTTTACCAAGTGGCGGCGCGGTCAAACTCGGCAACTCAATCAGCTGCGTATTTGTGCCTCATTTTCAAATTCGTCTTTGGTGCTGCCTCACTTGCTAACCAAGTTACCGCGGCAAGCCAGCATGCACTTTCAAGTCACATCCGCTTCACAAGAAGATTCCGTCATTGCTTTGACAGAAAATCGTGCGGATGTTGCCTTTCATACCAGGCCACTGGATCACAAAAGTATCGAAAACCAGCGTTTTCTCTCTGCCCGTCAAGTTTGCATCCTGCCCACAACCCACCCTCTGGCAGTCAAAACACAGTTGGCCGTCGCCGACCTGCAAAATCAGAAAATGATCTCAGTCCCCAAAAGTGATCCTTGCTACAGTGAGCATCAGGACATCATCCGGCGTCACAAACTACAGATCCAAAACCTGCTTGAAACACCCTACTCCACCCTCGCCATGCAAATGGCCGAGGAGTTTAATGCGCTTTATATAGGCAACGTTTTGATCGCAGAACTTTTTTGCCAGAAGAACCCCGGATTGGTCTGGCGGGAAATCGAAGAGTTTGAGCAAAAGACCCACTTCTACTTCGCCGTCTCCCCCTGGCTGCAAAGCTCGGAAACTGAAAGAGAACTGAAACAAGCAATTCCAGATGCTTTTGCTGAATTATCTGCAAAACTTGGACTTTAGATATTAGGTACCGCCTTCGAAAAGGCAGTACCAATAGATTTCTACACTAACCCTGTTTCCAGACCGATTTCCCACGGCGAATTGTTTCCACAACTTTGACCTGATCCAAGGTGTCTGACCTCGCAACGGGATCATCACTGAGGATGGCAAAGTCAGCTAGTTTGCCAGGCTCAATCGATCCGCGTTCATTTTCCTGAAACACCTGCCAGGCGGCGTCGATGGTATGGGCTCGCAGGGCACTTGTGGCCGAGATGCGTTGATCTTCCCCGAGGACACGCCCGGAAGATGTTTTCCGGTTTACCGCACAATGCATCAGATGTAGTGGGCGTGTCGGTGTTACTGCAGCATCGTTGTGGATGGTATAGCGCACGCCCGCGCGTTCGGCTGATCCTGCAGGAGAAATCCTGTTGGCGCGTTCTGGTCCCAGAAAATCGGTGTAGTGTTTATCACCCCAGTAATAGATGTGCGCGCTGAAAAAACTGACAGTCACACCCAGTTTGTGCATCCGCGCCAACTGATCATCGCGCAATACCTGGCCATGAATAAGCGTATGCCTGTGATCTTCTCGTGGATTAGCAAGCAATGCCGCTTCCAAGGCATCGAGTAACATGTCACTACCAGCATCCCCATTGGAATGAGTGTGGATTTGAAAACCCAAGTCGTGCAGCTTTTTGATCTCAGAAAAGAGCACTTCGCGCTCAACATATGGCAAACCACAGTCCGGTGTGCCACCATCTTGCGCGGTATAAAAGGGCTCAGTTAGATAGGCGGTGCGCATCTGGAACGAGCCATCCGTAAAGAGCTTGCGCGGGCCCAACTTAATATAGGTATCATCCGGCCAATGCGCGCCCAGACCCGTCGTGGAAAACCCTGGCTCAATCTCTGCAATAGGCAGGACTACAAGATCGATACCTGGATCGCCTTGTTCAGCCACTTCGGCAAACATTTCTAAAAGCGAAGCTGGAGCCCAGGCATTTTGGGCCAGTGTTACACCATGGCGGAGATATTCCGCACGGCAGGCATCAAAGCCATCTCTGAACCGTTCCGAGTTGATCAGAAAATGAGTATCGCCCATCTCTGCCATGGCTGAAATACCTTCGATCTGACCATTGAGCCGTCCCTTAGCATCGCGGAAGAAACGGCCGCCGAGAATATCCTGAGTATCTTCACTTATACCTTGGCGCTCTAACGCCAGCGAGTTGGCAGATCCGCAATGACCAGAGGCATGGATAACCCAGATCGGGTGTTCTGTTGATATCTCATCCAACTCATCCCGGTTAGGCATCCGGCCCTCGGCCAGAGAAGTATGATCTAGTGCCGCGCCCATCACCCAGTCTCCCACAGGTGTTTGAGCGACCTTTTCGCCGACCAGACGAAACACATCGGCTAAAGAGGTACTTTCCCCACGCGGTGGTGACGCAAGGTCAGCCCGATAGAGATCAATAAATCCGGGATCAGGAAAATGGCCGTGTGGATCAATAAAGGCCGGGACCATGGTTTTGCCTTGGAGATCAATAACCTCGACATCACCCTCTGTTTCAGGAGGCATTTCAGCTTGGACTTTATTTAAGCTGCCAACAGAGATAATGCGGTCGCCTGAAATGCCAACCGCTTCAACTTCTCTGTTGTTGTCATCGACGGTCATAATGTGACCATTGGTGTAAATTTTGTTTTCTGTACTCATTTTAAGCGACCTGATTATTCTTCCAGATTTGAGGGTAATGACAACGATGTGCGCCACCTAATTCAGAATTAGACCATTGGGGGACATCTTGGTGACAATTAGCTTGGACAAAGGGACAGCGATTGTGAAATTCGCACCCAGATGGGCGTTGTAAAATACTCGGCGGCTCACCCTTGAGTTCGATCCGCATTAACTTGGCATCAGGATCGGGCTCAGGATTGGCGGCCAGAAGTGCCAAGGTATAAGGGTGTTGCGGATTGGCAAAAACCTCTTCGGTTGGCCCCTCTTCCACAAGTTTGCCAAGATACATGATGCCAACGGTGTCGGTAATATGACGCACAACATTCAAATTGTGAGTGATGATCATGATCGCCAAGCCCAGCTCGTCTTGCAATCGGGCCAAGAGATTGAGCATTTCACCCTGTACCGATACATCCAGTCCCGCTGTGGGTTCATCCGCGATCAGCAGTTTTGGTTCCAGCGCCAGAGCACGGGCCACACCTACCCGTCGGGCCTGCCCCCCTGAAATCTGGTAAGGATAACGGTTGGCAAATTCTTGTGGCAGTCCAACCATTTTCAACAACCGACTTGCTTCGGCATCAAGATCGCGATCTTTCATGCCCTGAATACGAAAAGGCTCTGTGATCAAGGATCGGATGGTAAGGCGCGGACTGAGACTGCCGATCGGGTCTTGGAACATCATCACAATTTCACTGCGCAGCGGGCGAAACTGAGCTTCGGGCAGATCTCGCAATTCTTGTCCCCGATAGCGGATTGATCCTTCACTGGCATGATGAAGCCCGGCTACCGCTTGAGCCAATGTCGTCTTACCAGAGCCACTCTCCCCAACGATGCCGTAGGTTTTACCCTGTTCGATGTTAAGACTGACACCAGAGACGGCGTCAATACTGCCTCGCTTGCCCATCACTCCCTTGCCACGGACACCAAAGCTAACAAAGACATCTTCGATTTCGAGAAGTGCACTCATGATGTTATGCCCTCTTCGTTTTGCTGGCTTGCTTCATTGGCCTGGTCTGTTTCATTCAGATGACAGGCAACAGCATGGGAACGGTTTATCTGTCTGAACTCTGGTCGTTCACTCTGACAACGCGCAATCCCTTTGGTGCACCTTTGCTGATAGATGCAGCCAGGTGGCAGATCGACCAGATCCGGGACTTCCCCCGGAATGGTGGGAAGGTTACGGGTTTTCTCCTTGATATGACCGGGATCACATTTCAACAACGCTGCCGTATAGGGATGGGCAGGATTGTGAAACACATCGCGTACAGAACCCTGTTCGATAACTTCACCCGCATACATCACCACGACTTCATCACAGAGCTCGGCAATAACCCCGAGATGATGTGAAATAAAGAGAATAGAACAACCGATTTCATCCTGAAGTTCTTCCAATCGCTTGATGATTTGGACCTCGAGGGTGGCATCAAGCGCCGTTGTCGGCTCATCCGCAATCAACAGATCAGGCTTGGCCATCAAGGCCATAGCAATGGCAATTCTTTGGCGCATACCGCCGGAAAATTCATAGGGGTATTGGTTAAGCCGAGCTTCGGGATCGGGGATGCCAACCAAGGCCAACATTCCCGCCGCGCGCTTTCTCTTGTCTGCTTTTGACAGCTTGTCGCGGTACTGAATATCAACCATTTGTCGCCCGATGGTTAGAACCGGGTTGTGGGTCTGCATCGGGTCTTGAAACACCATGGAGATATCAATGCCACGCAGGGCTCGCATCTGTTTTTCTTTGAGCCCAAGCAGATCTTCATCCTTGAACAGGATTTCACCCGATTGAACCGTGGCATTGGATGCCATCAAGCGAATGATCGCAGAGATCAGGGTCGATTTCCCGCACCCACTTTCGCCAACAATACCAACGATCTTCTTCTTGCCAATGGACATGGAGACATGGCGTAACGCCTGCAGTTCTCCACGCGGGGTGCTATAATTGATCGAGAGATCCCGAATATCGAGAACATTATCGGAAGTTTCTGGTAATACTTCGGATTGTAATAGATCTGGCATTACTTTGACCCTCCACGTCCACGTAACTTGGGATCGACAACGTCTCTCAATGCTTCACCCAAAAAGGTGAAACCGAGAGTTATCAAGATCAAAGGGATACCGCCCGCGATGATGAGCCAAGGGGTATTGCGAAGCAGGGAATAGCCATCATTGAGCAGAGATCCCCACGAAGGCGTCGGGGGTTTCACTCCCATTCCGAGGAAACTCAGGCCAGCCTCAAGCCCAACGATTGTCGGAATATCCATTGCCGCCAATACCGCGAGCGGTCCCAACACATTTGGTAAGATATGAACGCCCATGATGCGAACAGTGGACGCACCCAATGAACGCTCGGCGGTGATAAATTCACTGGTTTTGATCGACTGTGTCATCGTTCTCACCACGCGGCCATAAGTGGGAATTGATGTTGCCATAATCACCATGATCACTGTGTTCAGACTAGGGCCAACCAGGGCAACAACCGCAAGGGCAAACATCACAGTTGGGAAAGAGCGCACAGTATCAAAAAAGAGCAGAATCAAGTTGTCGAGCCACTTAGGGCCGTAACCCGCAATCATTCCAAGCAACAGGCCTAGGAAAAGCGCGCCAGCAATGGTTGGCAGGGCAACCTGAAGGGCGACACGTCCACCATAAATCACTCGAGAAAAAGTATCGCGCCCCAACTGATCCGTGCCAAGGATATGGGAAAAACTGGGTCCCTGTATGCGGTCAGGGATATTCATTGCGATGGGATCGTAAGGTGCAATAAGCGGTGCGAAGAGAGCACTGCCAATAATCAGGACGACGATGACCAAGCCCAATAGGCCAAGTTGATCGCGGATGAGATGGCGGAAAATTTCGACGATCTCTGAATTGTTTTTTATAGGTTCGCTCATGCTATCCGTCCTATTTCGAAGATCGCACACGCGGGTCAAGAACCGCGTTTACAATGTCGGCCAATGTGGTCGAAGCAACGAAGATCAGGGTTGAAAACAACACCGCCCCCATGACAACGGGATAGTTCCGCGTGGTTATTGAATCGATTACCAGCTTGCCCAGACCCGGGCGGGAAAACACAATTTCAGTAAAAACAGCCGCCGATAGCAAGAACCCCATACCGACACCGATAACCGTAACGGTTGGCAAAATCGCAAGACGGAGAGCATAGCTATAGGTAATCCAGCGCTCAGGCAGGCCAAAAGATCGCGCGGTACGCACATGGCCCTCGCCCATGATTTCCAACATGGACGCCCGCACCAATCGCGCGATGTACCCCACCCACGAAAGACCAATAGCCAGGCTGGGAAGAACCAGATGCCAGAGCTGATCGGAAAAATTACCCGGCTCTCCTGCGCCAATAGCGGGGAACCATTTCAGGTTAACAGCGAAAATCAGCAGGGAATAAAGCGACACCACAAATGCCGGTACCGCAATCATGCTGACAGAAAGAATACCGGTCAGGCGATCAGCCAAAGAGTTCCGGTTTGCTGCAGAATAACACCCCAAGGCAATGCCCAGGGTTGCCGACCAGGTAATTGAACTAAGGATCAGCGTTAGGGTATAGGGCAACTGACCCAACACAATATCGGTAACCTGTCGATTGGAGAACACGTCGGTTCCCAAATCACCCTTCAGCATATTGATAAAAAACAGACCTATCTGCACAAACAAAGGACGGTTAAGGCCCATGCGCTCTTCCAGTGCGACGCGTAGTTCTGGTGAAGCGCGGGGCCCCAACATCGTGCTAACGGGATCACCTGGGATCATGTGAATGATTAAAAAAAGCAGCGTCACGGCCAGAACCGTAATCACCAATGCCAGGCCAAGTCGCCTAAGTATGTAAGACAGCATTAAGACGGTCTTTCATGCCAATAAGAAAATCCAAAAAGAACGGGTGGCAGCCAATAAACCAAGCCACCACCCGCCTAGGGAGAACGATTAAGCCTTGTTGAAATACCGATAAAGCGGCAGTCCATCCGGCCTCAACGCAGGGGTAATTGAATTGCGATAAATGTTGGAAGTCGCTTCATGGGTAATAAATTTATACGCCCCACTTTCTTCCATGAGATCCTGAGCGCGGCGATACATCATATCGCGTTTGGCCGGATCTTTTTCACCCTGTGCGTCGGTATGAAGTTTGTCGAACTCTTCGCTGGCAAAGCGTTCCCAGTTCCAGACACCTGCCTGTTCAGAAATAAACCACGATGTGGCATAGAACGGATCTGGGGTCATAGAATAGCGGTTGAGGATCAATTCTAGATCTTCATTGCCACCAAGGTTCCAGAACGTCGCCGCTTCGTGAAGGCGTACATCCAGCGTAATGCCAATAGCTGCAAGGTTTGCCTGAATGATCTGGGCTGTAGTCACGTTGGTTGACTTGTTGAGCACATCAATAGCCAGAGAAACATTGCTCTCACCGGACTCATCAAATAGTTGCTTGGCTTTTTCAATGTTTGCCGCGGCCCCAGTGAGGGATTGCGCGCGATGTCCTGACAGACCAGGTGCGATGATCCCCGTGGAAGGTGACGCGCCGTCAAAATAAGAGGCCTGCATGATAGAAGGCACATCAATGGCGTATTGAATAGCTTGGCGCAGCTTGAGGTTTCCAAGTTTTGGATTGTTCAGGTTCATGCCAACCCAAACATAAAATAGCGATGGGAATTCTGCGACGGTGGAGTTTTCCGGTGGTGATGATTTCAAACGTTGCAGGGAATCAAGGCTCACTCGCGTGAAGTCAATTTCACTGGCTTCATAGGCGATTTCTGATGCTTTTTCATCATCGATCGGATAGATCTGGATTTCGTCAAAAGCGGCTGGATCGCCCTTCCAATCCGGGTTGCGCACCAAGGTTGTTTTTTGTTTTGGCTCCCAGGATTTGTGCATGTAAGGACCAGAGGTCGCTATTGGTGTCGTATCGACTTTACCGCCAACGGACTCAAAGGCTTTTTTGGATACGATGTTACCACCAATGTAAGGAAGCGTGATGCTCCATAAGGGTAAAAACGCGTTTTTCAACACGATGGTGCCACTGCGCTCGCCTGTTACTTCAACGTGATCCAACGCACTCCAGTCAGGCTTGTTGGTGGATTCAAGTTTGTCATCGATGATGCGTTCAAAAGAATACTTCACATCTTCGGCGGTCATTGCGCCAAAACCGTTAGTATAACCAATGTTATCTTTGAGCACGAAGTTGATATGAGTGTCGTCTACCTGCTCGATGCTTTCAGCTGCATCCAACTGCCAGCCCCATTTGCTGCCGGGTTTGTATTGGATGAGCTTGTTATAGATCGGAGCCTGGATTTCTTCGTCGCTTACACCTTGAGAAAAGGCCGGGTCCAACGAACGCATATCTGCGTAAGCCCTTGTCTTTAAAATTGAACCACCCGCGAAGGCCGAACCGGCAAAACCTAGGCCCGTGGCGCTAACCAAGCCAAGTGCGGAAGCGCCTTGTAAAAATCCACGTCGGCTAACGGGTACTTTGGTCCACTCAATGTTTGTTTTCTTCACTTGTACTCACTCCCTGAGAACGGATGTCCAATAAAATGGCTGCCCTGTTAAAGACCCCTGTTATGGATCTAATTGATTGATGTTTCTGACGGGTGTTTCGCCTGGATATTTCGTATACCTCTGGTCCAACGTTCTTCACCCTTGAGAACAAGAGTGACTCGGCTCATTTTTAAAGACAATTTCGCACATGAGCGCTACTTTTTGCTTTCTTTAGCTAAATTCGCTTAAAGTAGCTTAAGATTTTCAAGAATACGTGTTACAAAGCAAAAATAAATAACTTCCCGAGCTCACAAGTTGGCCGTAGAAGCAATTAACTGGAGCCGAAAAGTGAACAGATTTACAAATGGGAGCTCTTGAGTTGGTAAAACCTGAAGCCAGTAAAACCGAAACTAGTAAAACTGGAACCAGTAAATCAGAGATCGGTGAACCCGATTTTTGTGAAAACCTGCGCTTATTATGTAGTTTTGAAGCCTCGGTTTCCGAAGCCTGCAGGGCCATGGGGATAAACCGCCAACAGTTCAGCAAATACCTCAGCGGAACCTCAGCACCTTCTCATAAAAACATGCGCAAAATATGTGATTATTTTGAAGTCCGATTGGCTGATCTATACCTGCCACACGATGAGTTTCAATTGAGCGACGTTATCACCCAGCGTCAGGAAAAATCTAAGAATACCAGCTTTTCACACAGTCCTCTTTCCAAGGCTTTCCAGGGTCAAACCCGCCCTTTGTCAAAATACCTCGGTGCCTATCTGAGCTACTTCCATTCCTTTAGCTGGAAGGGAAAAATTTTATGCGCACTGACCGTGCTTACTGAAAAAAACGGCACCGTTGAAAGCAAAACCATAGAACGTTGCCGCGACCCCGAAGATAACACGCTCTTCCTCTCCAAATACGCAGGCCAAGCTGCCTGGCTGGGAAACCGGATATTTGTTGTCGAATACCAAGAACTCGCCAAAGACGCCATTGTCGAGACTGTGCTTTATCCCATGAGCAGGTCGCGTCTCACCTATATGCGGGGGGTAACATTCGGCGTATCAAGCCAACGTCGCCATCCCTATATGGCGAAATCAGTATGGAAGTACCTTGGCCCCAATGCCGACTTAAAAGAAGCCCTTAAAATGGTCGGCCTGCATGATCCGGAATCACGAATGATCGACCCCCAAGTCCGAAAATACCTTGGGAATTCTCAAGTGATTGGTGGCAGTGATATATTCAATTTTGAGCTATAAACCAACAAATTTATCAACGGATCTTGCCCCGAATGCTGACTGATCACTTCATTTGCACCTGTGATTGTCTAATGATAAAGTTCTCCTCATTGGCAACTTCGTCTTGAGGATACCGATCATTAACAGTCACAGGTGCAACCAATGCTGACCACTGCATCAGATCGCGTTGTACCCCGCTTCCTGTCCAATAGATTGTTACAGGGTCTAGCGACACTCTTTGCTCTTGTCTGGCTGGTCACGGCGATTTCTCCGGTGAACCGCTTCGACTGGTTCCTCGAAAACTTACTTGTATTCGTGACGGTTGGACTGCTCTCTTATTTCTACAGGACCAGACCATTATCGGATCTATCCTATATTTTAATCACTATATTTCTGATGCTCCACACTGTGGGAAGCCATTACACTTATTCCGAAGTCCCGCTTGGTTTCTGGTTGCAAGACTCTTTTTCACTTGATCGCAACCATTTCGATCGGATTGTTCATTTCTGTTTCGGCGTCCTCATTTTCTATCCCGCGCGTGAAATTTTGTTCCGTTATATGGGTGCCGGATTTCGTTTGAGCGGGTTTGTAGCCTTCGCCGTTATAGCCACATCAAGCACTATATTTGAAATCATTGAATGGATCGTGGCTATCGTCGTCAGCCCCGAGGCAGCGATGGCCTACCTTGGCACCCAGGGCGATATATTCGACGCGCAGAAAGATTCTGCACTCGCAATTTCCGGCACGGTTTTTGGCCTGTTGCTGACGCGGCGCTTTATTAAACCGCGTCAAACAGACTCAGCTGATTAAGATCACGACTTTACCTGTAATCACTGTTTAGAAGATCGTTATCGCTTAACACCCAGAAATGTCACGATAACTTTGTAGAGAAAACCAGCCCTCTCCCACAAAGTTTAGATAGGACAACGCACCTTTAGTTCCTGGTAATCCTCAAGACCGAAGACACCGCCTTCACGACCGTTTCCTGATTGTTTGTACCCACCAAACGGGGAGCCGTAGTTACTACCTTTGCCGTTAATAGCGACAGCCCCAGCACGCAATTGATCTGAGACGCGCATAGCGCGTGCTGCATCCCCGGTTTGCAGGTAAGCAGCCAGACCAAAATCAGTATCATTGGCGATGGCGATGGCTTCGTCTTCGCTATCAAACGGGATAATAACCAGAACAGGACCAAAAATCTCTTCGCGGGCAATGCGCATGTCGTTGTTCACATCAGCAAAGATAGTTGGCTTGGCGTACCATCCGGCTTCCAGACCTTCTGGTTTACCTAATCCGCCTGCCAAGAGACGCGCACCTTCGTCAATTCCGACCCCAATCATAGTTTGAACCCGATCATACTGGAGCTTATCAAAGAGCGGCCCAATATGATCGCCAGCCTGCGAAGGATCTCCAACTTTTTGTGCATCTGCTGTTTGCTTGGCAATCTCTAGAGCCCGCTCATAACAACTGCGTTCCACCAACATACGGGTGGGGGCGTTACAAGACTGCCCCGTATTATAAAAACACTCCATCACTGATGCTTTAACCCGGGTTTCCAAATCACAATCGGCAAACACCAAATTGGGTGATTTCCCGCCCAACTCCAACGTCACGCGTTTCACAGTATCAGCTGCATCTTTGGATACCAAAATACCCGCACGGGTCGAGCCTGTAAAAGACATCATTGCAATATCCGGGTGGCGTGACATCGCCGACCCCACGGTTACACCATCCCCATAGACGAGGTTTAATACCCCCGCCGGGTATCCAGCTTCATCTACCATTTGAGCAAATAACTCTGCAGAAAGCGGTGTATATTCCGAAGGCTTCAACACGCAAGTCGCCCCGATTGCCAAGGCTGGAACTACCTTTTGAGCGATTTGGTTAATCGGCCAGTTCCAAGGCGTAATCAACCCACAAACACCAATAGGTTCGCGAATGAGAACATCCCCACTAGGAAGAGTTTCGTGCGTTTCCTGAGATTTCAAAGCATCAATAAAGCTTTGAATATGTCCGATACCACAACCTGCCTGAGCATCAAGGGACATTGAAATCGGTGCGCCCATTTCGGCTGTAATCGCCTGGGCCATCTCTTCATTACGAGCGGTCGCAATTTTTAGTAACCGTTCCAATAACGCGAGACGTTCAGCCTTAGTTGTTTTAGAAAATGTATCAAAAGCGCGCTTAGCCGCAGCAACAGCCGCATTTACATCATCCGCGCTACCCAGTGCAACTTCGCCAATTTGAGAATTGGTGGCAGGGTTCATGATCGGGAAGGCTGTGCTCGTAACTGGATCGACCCAAGCACCATCGATATAAAATTTGTTCAGGTTCTTCATTACTTTTGATCTCGTCTTCTAAGGTTTTATTGGCAATTATTATTTGAGTTATTGCACGACTGGCTCAGTTGCCATCTCAATATGCAACTCTTTACCCGTGTATGGATTGGCTGCGACCACCTCGTCGTTCAACTCGACCCCGAGCCCCGGAGCGGTTGGCGGGATCACATAGCCGTCTTCCCAAGTAATCGATCCTTTGAGGAACGATTTATAAGGTCCGTCAAAAGTACCGATTGATTCAAGGATCAAAAAGTTCGGACTGCAGGTGCCGATCTGGATGTTCGCCGCAGCAACCACTGGGCCACAATAAAGGTGCGGTGCAATCTGAGCGGATCTGGTTTCAGCCATAGAAGCAATTTTCTTGGCTTCAAGAAGGCCACCAACACGCCCCAAATCCATTTGCAAGATCGACGCCGCACCTGCTTCGAGCACACGCGCGAACTCATGTTTGGTACAAAGACGCTCACCCGTTGCTATGGGTATTGACGTAAAACGCGCAACCTCTGCCATATCCGCCGGATTTTCCGGTGGGATCGGCTCTTCGAACCAAAGTGGATCGTAAGCTTCAAGACGGCGTGCCATACGTTTGGCCCCCGATACCGTGAACTGGCCATGAGTACCAAACAACAGATCCGCGCGGGTACCCACAGCTTCTCGAATGCGTTTTACGAACAACTCTGAACGTTCCAGATCTTCCAGGCGAGGTTGGTGCCCATCATAGATCGTATAAGGTCCTGCTGGATCGAACTTAACCGCTGTAAAGCCTTTGTCCACCATCTCCAATGCGGTTTGAGCAGCAATGTCTGGATCATTATAGACATTAGGCACATTCGGATCAGGGTAGACGTCCCCCGTGGTGGGATAGAGATAGGTATAGCTGCGCAAGCGTTCGTGGACTTTACCGCCCAAAAGTTCATAAACAGGCTTATCGGCCGCTTTTCCAACGATATCCCAACACGCCATTTCCAATCCACTAAGCACTCCCATGACAGTGACATCAGGGCGTTGGGTAAAGCCTGCCCCGTAAGTTTCTCGCCACAGCTTCTCAATGTGGTGGGGGTCACTGCCAGCAAAATGACGTTCAAACACCTCTTGTGCCATTGCCGCACAGAGGTTTGGGCTGAAAGTGGCGTTGTAAATCTCCCCAACACCGGAAATTCCACAAGCCGTGGTCAAACGGACAAAAATGAAATAGCGACCACCGTGACGCGGGGGCGGATTACCTACGACAAATGTTTCTATTTTTTCCAGATGCATTTGATCTTCCTGTTCATCGTCATTTTAAGTTTTTATTCAGACTGACATTTCAGCGTCTTGCAACACCATTTTAGTAGCTTTGCTCGCGAGCATTATCGTCGGGGCATTGGTATTGCCCGAGGTCACATTGGGAAAAGCCGAGGCATCGACCACCCGCAACCCCCTGATACCATGGACACGCAGGCGCGCATCGAGCACGGAATCAGTTGCATCACGTCCCATGCGACAGGTGCAAGAAGGATGAAACACAGTTCCTGCTCGGGCGCGAAAGTTATCTAATAACTCTGCATCGGTCATTGTCGTAATATCCGGAGTACTTCGCTCACGAGTAACTTTGGTAATAGTCGGTGATGTTGCTAATTTTTGCAGCAACTTACTCGCCCTGATAGCCATATGTTGATCGTGTTCTGTCGAAAGAGAATTCGGTTGAATTAGCGGGGCGTCGGATGGATTGGCAGAGGCGATATTAACCTCTCCCCTGCTGGTCGGACGGCAAGGTTGGACACTGAGTAAAAAGCCTGGCTCTTGATCCATTTTCGGTTGACCCGAGGCAGGCACAGAATAAGAAGCCGGATTGCAATATACCTGAACATCTGGCCCTGTTGTCGCCGCTTCCGAACGGATGAAACCGCCACACTGATTTACCGGTACACTCAAGGGCCCACGCCGGGTCAGTACGTATTGCATACCCGCCAATAACTGCCCGAACTTGTTACCCAACCTATTGTTAAGCGTGGGCTCATTCGCCTGATAAAAATGCGATACCGCAAGGTGATCTTGTAAACCCTGCCCAACCTGGGAAAGATCGCGTTCGACCCCGATATTGTGTTGTTTTAAAAGTCCTGCAGGGCCAACCCCTGACAATTGCAATAATTGAGGGGAGTTTATAGCGCCAGCGCTAAGGATGACTTCGCGGGTGGCATGGGCCTCAAGGACTTTATCGCCAATGCGATAACGAATTCCGGTCGCACGGCCCTCGTTAATGATGACTTTTTCTACGAGGGCATTTGTAACCACATGAAGGTTTGAACGTTCTTTGGCCGGGCGCAAAAAGGCATCAGCAGATGACCAACGGAACCCCTTACGCACAGTACTACGAATCAAAGAAAGGCCTTCTTTTTCAGACCCATTGAAATTATCCGTCACGGGCCAACCAATTTCTTGCGCGGCCTGTAAGAACCGTTGCGAAAACGGGTGCATCTGATCGCTCAGATCACTGACCCAAAAGGCGCCATCCCCGCGCACCTGTCGTTTCCCATTGGTACCGATCTCATCGTTGATCTCGAGAGCATCATAAGCTTGTTCTACTTGCCCCCAATTCCAGCCCGTGGCTCCGGCGGCTTCCCAATCCTCATAATCATGAGGCAGGCCTCTGGAATAAGCCATGGCATTGATTGAGCTAGAGCCACCAAGAACACGACCCCGTGGCCAGTAAGCCCCGCGCCCGTTTAAGCCAGGGTCGTTCTCCGCATTGTAGCGCCAGTTCACTTTGGGGTCAGAAAAGGTAAAGCCATAACCAAGCGGGACCTTGATCCAAAACTTACGATCCGTGCCCCCTGCCTCAACCAACAAAACCTTATGACGGCCACTTTCGCTGAGCTTGTTCGCCAAAACGCAACCAGCCGATCCGGCACCCACGATAATGTAATCATAACTTGCTGTATTCATTGTACAGGCATCGTCCTGGCTCTCTTGAAGGTTCCGTCGCGTCTCGACACAAAGTCGACGGATTTCTCAATTGTTTAAATTTTTCACGCATTCGGTTTTCGTGACACCTATTTTCTCGGCGTTGCATAATGATTTGCACGCGGTTAGGATTAATTCAAACAACCCTTTTATAGCCTAAGGCATAATTTTCATTGAAGGTAAGCAGTGGCTAATCTACCCCACATTACTTGGCTCAAAGCCTTTGAATCTGCGGCACGACACAGTAGTTTCTCAGCCGCCGCCACCGAATTGAACCTGACCCCAGCAGCGGTCAGCCAACAGATCCGATTGCTGGAGGGGCATCTAAAGGTCCAATTATTTGAGCGCCTGCCTCGGGGCGTCGTTCTCACCGATATAGGACAGGCCTACGCCCACCCCATTCGAAAGGCTTTTGTCGATATGGAAACCGCCACAAAGGGGTTGTTTGGCACCAAGAAAAAACGCGTGATCAAAGTCAGGGCATCAATCTCATACGCAGCACTTATTATGGCCCCGCAGCTGGCTCAATTTCACGCTGATAACCCTGATATATTCGTTCAACTGACAACAACGGTTTGGGCGGATCGTTTCGATGATGAAAGTATCGATATTGATATTCGCTACGGCCATGGAAATTGGCAAGAAACCAATATCTGGCACCTGGGCCACGAATATGCCGCGCCAGCCTGCCATCCTGATTTCGCTGCTTCCTTTGGCCGTAACCTTACCATTGATAAAATAACCAAGGCAGAAGTCGTCCAAATTATTGGCTCAGAAGGCGATTGGATCAAACTGTCAGAGCATTGCGGGCTTGATCTGGAAATGCCCCCGGAATGGCTTAAAGCTGACTCATCCCTCGTCGCCCTCCAGATCGTCATGTCAGGGGTTGGCAGCACCATGGTTCGAGAAAGCTTTGCCAAACAATATATCGACGCGGGCTTACTCATCTTCCCGCTTAAACACCGCTTCCCCCTACAACAATCGCACTTTCTGATTGTCCGCGAAGGCGTTGAAAAGCGTGAAGACATAACCTTATTTTGCAACTGGGTCGCAGGGCTTACCAAACCTGACTAATCGCTTGAAGAGGCAGAGATCAAACCTTCGATATGACTAAAGGTCGCCGCGGCTCCAAAAGCATCGTTTAGAACCCCTTTTTCCAAGATATCATTGGCTGCACTCAACGCAGCACCAATAGCTGTGCGGGCGAGGACGCTCCCCAAACTAACCCGTTTAACTCCTGCATCTCTGAGACTTTCCAAGGTCACGCCAGGAAGGCCAATGCCTGCCACCACATTGATCGGTTTATCTGTTGAGCGGCACACCGTACCAACAGCTTCTAAATCAGGTAAACCCGGTGCATAAAGCACGTCTGCACCAGCCTCATCAAAAGCCTGTAGCCGTTTTAACGTGTCATCCAAGTCGGGACGACCATGCAAATAATTCTCCGCCCGTGCCGTGAGCATGAAGGGATGATCTAGAGCATTAGCCGCTTCCACCGCCGCAGCAATTCGCTCTCTTGCCAGACCGAAATCATAGATCGGAAATTCATGGTTTCCTGTTGTATCCTCTATGGTACAGCCTGCGAGGCCCACTTCGCCAGCAAGCTTGACCGTTTTCGCAACCTCCTCCGGTGTCGCTCCATACCCGTCTTCCAGATCCGCACTGATCGGTAGGGTCGTGGCATGAAGCAATTCGCCGGCATGGTGGAGTATTTCGTCCCTTGATAAGGCTCCGACCCAATCAATCTTGCCTTGGGAAAATGCATACCCTGCACTGGTGGTCGCCAGAGCCGGAAAGCCCATCGCCGCCATCATTTTTGCACTGCCTATATCCCAAACATTTGCCAGCACAAAAAGACCATCTTTAGAATGAAGATCGCGGAAAACTTCAGATTTAGTTTGGGTACTCATGGGGAGATGCCTCCATTTACTTAAGTGACGTAGGATCAGGGAATATTTTGCACGAACCAACTAGAACAAAAAATGAACACATCCATGAATAGTGTCAAGGTCGACCGCTGACTATAACTAGGTTTATTTGGAATAAGATCGAGCTTAAGGCCTCAATAATTTCTTATTACCCGCAACGCGTTTTGGCATATTGATCGCGGCAACACCCACGATAGCGGCAAGCAAACCAATGCCTACGATAAGCGATATTTCCTCACCTAAGAACAAGATACCGAGCAGTACGCCTATACCAGCGCGCAAGTAGGCCTGACTGGCAACACCCATTGAGCCCAAAGTTTTTACCAACCGGAAGTAAATCAACAAAGCGATACCCGTACAAAAAATAGCGAGGATAAGCGCTGCCGACAGTGCTTTAAGAGAAGGCTCCAAAGTCCAGGGTTTATCTATAAGAAGGCTGAGAGGAACCAAACATACGCTCGCCCAAATCATTGTCCCGGCAGATGTCACAGTTGCTGAAAGATGGCCAAATCTTTTACCGTAGATAGCCGCACAGGCATAGAGGATTGCTCCGGCGATGGCACAAAGTTGGCCTGCGATCTGTTGGCCCAATCCGTTCAACACATCAACCCCGACGATAAAGAGCACACCAAGCAAGCCAAGGGTCGCACCAAACAATTTCATAGCGTTTACGGTTTCGTGACGGGTAATAAGAAGAGTGATAAAGAAGACAAATATCGGAGAGGTTGAGTTCAACACACTTGCCAAACCACTATCAACGAATTGTTGTCCCCAGGCAAGGATCGTCCAGGCGCCAATAGAGTTGAAAATGGCCTGTACAAACAGCATGCGCCAGGTCTTGGGATCACGCGGTAAGCGCTCTCTTTTCAAGGCGAGCACAATGGACAGAAAAACTGCCGCAACAAAAACACGACTGGCAATAAGTGTTATTGGTGGAATTTCAGTTACCGCAACTTTGATAAAGAGATAAGACGATCCCCAAAGCAGCGCCAACAAAGCGAGAAATCCTATTTCAATAACGAGATTTGGGTGTTCGAGAGTTTTCACTATTTCTAACCTTTTTCATCATCTATCATGAGCCCACCACCAGACTTAAAATCCGGTTTATGAGTGCAATAGTAGATGATTATCTCAGTAAAATGCTTCGTTCCAGGACGAACTATTAAAGATAATTTTGTAACTGCTGAGATAGAACCCGAAAGATTGCAATCCCCCTTTAATGTAAAAAATGTCGCAAAATTTTATCTCTTAAGTTATGGTTACCAAAAAGTTACCAACTAAACACTAAATCGAAAAATTGTAACCGTCTTACAGGAGCGCTTAATAGGGAGGTACCAAGCGGTCTTGCTAATACAGCTATATCTAACAAGGGGGAATAGATGCCTGCTACATTAATCGTAGGTCTTGATGGTACAGGATCAGGTGATCGTGCCGTAGCCTATGCCAAAAAGCTCGCTAACCTTATCGGTGATTGCGAATTACTTGTGGTCTATGTGATCGAATGGTCGCCTTACACTTTTCAAACAGCAGAAGAAAACTCTGAACGGCACAAGCGCCGTGAAGAAGAGATTGTCATGGCTACGGAAAGGGTCGTTAATCCTGCTGTATCTTCTTTGCTCGCGGATGGAATCGCCGCCAGAGGTATCGTACGACACGGAGATGTCGCCGACCTGCTGAATTCTGTTGCCGAAGAAGAAAATGCCGAACAAATCATTGTTGCCCGTACATCCGAAGGGGGGTTTGTGAAACGTGTCTTTGGCACTTCTACAGCCAATCTGGTCATGCACGCCAGCGTTCCCGTCACCGTGGTCGGATAAGGAGAGTAGCAATGAATAAGATTTTCAAATTTTTCTTACCCGCGCTCGCTCTATTGAGCACGACGTCTCTCTCTCTGGCACAAGAAGCCGGGAGTTTAGACGAAAAGATCAATTCCGGGTTTGCATTAGCAACCGGATGGTTCGTGAACTTCATTTTCGCGCCGTTCCCGGGAACCAGCTTTCCATGGATTGTTATGTGGCTTGTGATAGCCGCCACCGTTTTCACACTTTATTTTGTCTTTGTGCAATTTCGCCTCTTTGGTCATGCGATCTCTTTGGTAAAAGGCGATTATTCCGATCCAAATGACGCGGGTGAAGTCAGCCACTTTCAGGCGCTTGCCACTGCTTTGTCTGGTACTGTAGGGCTTGGTAATATTGCGGGTGTTGCCGTCGCCGTTGGTATCGGCGGCCCTGGGGCAACCTTTTGGATGATCCTTGCTGGCTTGCTGGGGATGGCATCCAAATTCACCGAATGTACCCTGGGTGTGAAATACCGGAATGAATACGAGGACGGCACCGTTTCCGGTGGCCCGATGTACTACATTTCCAAAGGTTTCAAAGAACGCGGATTACCTTGTGGTAAATACCTCGCGATCCTGTTTTCGGTCTTTTGTATTCTCGGTGCTCTTGGCGGCGGAAATATGTTCCAGGCCAATCAGGCTCATGCACAGATTTCAGGCATCGTTGGGGATTATCCTGGCTGGATCACGGGTCTGATTTTCGCAGGCGTTGTTTTCGCTGTTATTGTTGGCGGGATCAAATCCATTGCCAATGTCACCGAAAAAGTCGTGCCATTCATGGGCATCCTCTACGTCGCGGCAGCCGTTGTTATTCTGATTATGAATGCCGGTCAAATTGGTTGGGCTTTTGGTCAAATCTTCGAAGGTGCCTTTACCGGACTTGGTATTGCAGGTGGTTTTGTCGGTGCGTTGATCCAAGGTTTCAAACGTGCCGCCTTCTCTAACGAAGCGGGTGTTGGCTCTGCCGCTATTGCTCACTCTGCGGTTCGGACAAAAGAGCCGATCACAGAGGGTGTTGTTTCCCTGCTTGAGCCTTTCATCGATACCGTTGTGATTTGTACGATGACCGCACTGGTGATCATCATTACCGGCCAGCTAACGATCAATCCAGAGACGGGTAACTATATCGTTGAAGGTGGTAAAATCGTGACGGCAACAGGTGCTTCAGGTGTTGCACTTACCTCTGCCGCCTTTGCCTCTGCTTTCGACTGGTTCCCTTATGTACTCGCCGTTGCTGTGGTTCTTTTTGCTTTCTCCACCATGATTTCATGGTCCTACTATGGCCTGAAAGCCTGGACCTACCTATTCGGGGAAGGCAAAGGCTCAGAACTGACTTTCAAAGTCATCTTCTGTGTCTTTATCGTTATCGGTGCTGCGGCCAGCCTTGGCCCGGTTATCGATTTCTCAGATGCTGCGATCTTTGCCATGGCCGTGGTTAACATCACCGCGCTCTATTTCCTCATGCCGATTGTTAAACGGGAACTTACCAGTTACCTCGCCCGTCTAAAAACCGGAGAAATCAGGAAGTTCACCTCAGAGCCCATCTCGGGTGAGAGTCCTGCAGAGTAGCAATAAGCAAAATACAAAATGATAAACGGGCGGCCCAAGGGTCGTCCGTTTTGAGTTACAGGTTAAAAACACCATACCGATTTAAGACCTTATTGGTAATGATGTCGAACGGTATATTTCGGTTGTATCATTGTAGAACGAATCAGCACCTTCGGGTAGATAGACCAATTCTCGCCGCCAATTCGATTTTTCTTCGTTATGAAGCCGCCAGTATTCTTCAGCAATCAGTTCTGGGTCAAACAATCCACCCTGTTCCACGATCCCGCAAACTGCAATCACGGCTACATGGATATTTTCTGGTATAAGAGCTTTATGAAGAGAAAGCGCATAACTTCGAAGAGCTGCCTTCCCGGCTGCTAAGGCGGTCCAATCTGGGTAAGGCTCCAAAGCTAGGCCGCCCCCGGTTATCAAAATTGTTCCACGGCCTTGCTCTCTCATTTTCGGCAAGACTTCATTCACAGAAGAAATCGCGCCACCGAAATTTACCTCCATGGTTTTCATCATAGATATCGCCGTCATATCAGCTGCACTATCTGGCACAAGAATAGCCGCGTTGTAGATCAGAACACTAAAATGGCTGTTCCATTCTTCAATACACTTAAATGCCGAGATTAGCTCTTCCCCATGGCCTGCATCTGCAACAAAACCACGCGCACAATATCCCTCAGATGCGAGTGTGTGACATATCTGATCCAGTTTGTTTTTATTTCTGCTAATCAGAGCAATATCAAAGCCCTCTTTTGCAAACCGACGCGCAATTGTCTGCCCCAAACCGGGCCCAGCCCCGACAACAATGCAAACTGGCTGTCTCATACGGTCTATCCTTTTTGGTACAGAGCTGTTTGATTAAAACATCAAGAAAAAACAATCATCACAAACAGTATGCGTGATAGTTCAAAATCAGAACAACTAAATCAATATCAAGAATCTCTTCCTTGATCGACGTCATGATCTCGGCACCTCGTTTCAAGTCAGAAATCGTACCAATTGTTTGCCATCAAAAAAACTCTTGGCGGTAGATCAGGCTAGGCGTGCCTTGTAACTGATGCTCACCATAACCTTGCGCATGGGCCTTTTGTCCCAAATCTTTATTAAGGGTTGGCCGTTTTATTTCCTGAAATTTCATCCCCCAATTAAACAAACCAAAATAGCGGTTTAGGGTCGCTTCAGTGTGAGTCTAATCTTATTCATGAGGACGGCTTCAGGGTTCGGCAGCTCAGGATAACTTTTCCTGACAATATCGGTCACAGCTTGCGGGTATATTCGAAACATCAGTTTGGCATCCAGTGTCAGCGGATATTGAATTTCGGATTGAGCATCCAGGGGTAAATCATAAACCTCATCCCGGTGCCCACCTGCGGGGATTTTGGTGTCTTCAAGCATTTTTTCATAACGCCAGAATACGAACCCAACGGGCTTGCCATTTTTGTCACCAAAGACCTTGCGGAAAAAACGAGCATTTGCATCGACAACACCCTCTTGGCTCATTTTGCCGCTCTCAAGGACCACATTACCCTTGGCATCTCTAAGAGTGACATCAAGCCAAAGTTGGCGAAAATCGGCAACGCCGGTAGGCAGTGCGTGCCCGGTCCCGGTATTATCAACCCGGATCACCAACTGACCCGCCTTGTTCAACCGCGCAGAAAGGTTGGCCGCTGTTTTGAGCAATTCTATACTCATCTTCGCGAGTTTTTCATCTCGTAAACCAACCAGATGGTGATTGGCCCCGGTAAACTGGTGGGTCACCACATTGTCTTTCACCTGCCCGCCATCGGTTGAGATACCAGGGACATCCTCGCCAATTTTGCTTATGTCTCCGTGCATATGACAATCGATACAGCTGCGGTGTTTGGTCAGATCGTCTGGCCGATTAAAGGGGGATTTTTCCCATTCACCATAAGTGTTAACAATCTGGCTGCCACTGCCCGGGGCAAACTCGTTATGACATGAACTACAAAGTTGAGAGTCTTTATAAAACGGTTGCCGATAGGATTGTGCATGCTGCTGTGGCTTAGCGTTGATTTGATGATCCCCGACCCATTTTAAAACCGGATTGTCATTATTTTCAAAAACATAGCGTTCCCGGTCTTTTAGATTGACCGTGAAACTGGCATTGCCACCTGAATTTTTCCCCTGTGCCGCCTCCAGTTTGGTTATACGATGGCAAAACAGACACCCGGTTCCTTCATCCAGATCGGGTTCATTGCGCTCCAGCGCTTCAAACAGAGAGACGCCGTTCTTTTCGAACATATGTCCTTTATTGGTCGTCGCTGTGAGGCCTGACAAGATGCCCTGCGGGTGGTGGCAACTCATACACCATTTACGAAACTCTTCGCCCTCGGTTTGTGCCGCGATATCTTCAGCGACTTTATAATAGGGATTGGAATCTCCCATTAACCGATGCAGAGAGTTTGCCCACTGCTCGAACATATCCGAATGGCATTGCGCACAAGCGGCGGAATTGATCCACTCGCTTTCATGAACCGTCTTTCTGCTATCATCCAGTCGCAACCATGAGGCCTGGATCGGTAGATTTTCTTTGGCACCGACATACGCGCGCAGCTGTTTCATAAGTGCAATCGTTTCAAGATCCGGTGCCTTTGGCTGCACATCCAAGGCCCCATCCCTTTCGTCTGCACCCATTCCGCCTTGGGTTTGGCGAATAATGCGAAGGTAATCCCCCACAAAATCCTCAGCATGATCCCCAGCGATCATGTTGTTAAGCCCCCGGTGCCCGACCACCGCATCTTGATATTTATCGATCGGGCTGGCGCGATATAAATATCCATTGGTAAAGTTAAATCCATCAAGATGACAGGATTGGCAGCTCATCCAGAAATCACCTGCCATCGGTGTTTTGGGAAAATCATCGCTGTTCGCGCTATTGAAGAGCGTTTTGCCGCGACGGAGATCCCCCAACAGAGGATCCTTTGTCACCAGCGTTGCAAAGTTATCGTTCGCCAATTTCACACGACTAAAAGCGGAACGGCCACCACGGCTCAATTTCACAAGGTTGAGGCTCATGGCATTTTGCACGTAGATGTCATCGGCATCGACCACCAAACCACGGGGGTTATCGCCAGGTATATGACGAAAAATTTGAACAACCTTTGCCCCGCCCTGATCCTTTTTACCCTGTCTTCGGGTACTGAGTTTTTTCTTTTTACCAGTTTGTTTGTGATCCCCAACTTTATTGTGATCTAAAACCTTCCTGACTAAAGGTTTGCGGCGGGAGAGATCAAACACCATCAGATCTTCACTGCCCGCCAGGGTGACGTAGACTTTTTTGCCATCATCAGAAAAGCTGGCGTCATGCGGGTTAGAGACGATCCTGGTCCGATTGTTGGATTGGACAATATTGATTTGCCTGAAAAGATGTTTGCGGCGGTTGGGTAATTCCCGTTCTGCTCCTAGGTCTAGCGACAATACGGAAACACTGGGAAAGACCGTCGATTGAAACTGGAAAGGATGATCAAAGTTCCATAACACATGAGGCAACCAGGCCTCCTTTTCATCCGGGCTGACGGCAATATCATCCAGCAACCTCGGCACCCCCTGAGACACCGTCTCTTTGTCTTCCTGAGTTTCATGCAGCTTAATGGTAACTGGGTCTTGTAGGGGCAAGGTGTTGATATCAAAAATCGATACCTCCCCGATCATGGCGTGGCTGACCAGTAATCGACCATCCGACAATAGCGCCAATCCCCTGGGCGTTTCGGCAACCTCTTTTTCCACAACTATTTCGCCATCTCGGTTCAGCGCTATGAGCTTGTGGCCCTCAAATATCGTGACCCAGAAAAGCTCGTTTTTGCGATCGAAGATTATGCCAAAGGGGCGCGAAGGAACATCGGTTTTAGCAAAGATCTTATTCGTATTAAGATTGATAAATAGGACACGGTCGCCGCTATAATCAGTCGCAGCCAAAATTCCGCTCTCAAAATCAGCTGTCAGTCTGCGAATATCGCCTCCAAGGTTTATTTCGATCAGTCGCGCACCGGTTTCTCTGTTGATTTTAGAGATGCTCCCAGCGTCATAATTAGCACTGTAAAGCGTGGTTCCATCCGGGCTGAGTAGTAGCGCCCCACTTTCGTTAGAGCTAAAGTCTGTTCGATCCAAGGGGGATGATGCGAAGGCCGGAAGCGTGATGGCACAAATTGCCAAAGATAGCATCGCCACCCACTTGAAAAGCCTCAACATGCTCCATCTTTTAGCATGATAAATAACGGCGAGTATCATCGGAACCGAAGGTAGAAGGTGTGCCCAATAGGTCAACGCGCCATCAAGACCTCCCCGGTTGCCAAAAAATACCAAATAAAATCCACTGATAAAAAACAAGGCCAGCATGATTTCGATCACCTGTCCTGTTACGCGCAATACTGGTTTGCCCGACTTGTTTAAAAGCTTTCGATGCGACAGCCAGAAGGGCAAAATAAAGAGGGGAAAAATAATAATGGACAATACAAAGTGTACCACCAATCCTGATCGAACCAATGGCCAGGAGACATCAAAGCCTTCCCACAATAACAGCCCGCTGATGCACAACAGATACAACACGAACTCGGCCTGTTTGGACTTATAACCAACCGTCTTCCACAAGGATTTCCAGATGAAAAAATCCCTTTTGGGAACCAAATTCGAATAAGCTTTTGTCGGTGCGGCTGTTTTTGACATGAGCAATAAATCACAAGGGTAAGAAATCACAGGGATATTAAATCAAAAGAACTATGGATAACTGGGAGAAATTGGAATTGTGTGCATGGCGCAATATCCTAGGAACACACAAAGCGCCGGAAGCAATTATACTTCCGACGCTCTGATATAGAACAAAGGCTAGTTCTCTGCAGAAACCAGAACTTTACCGGCCATGGTCATGGCTGTGCCATACTTGCCACCCGCTGCGGTTATCAGGGCAACTCCGTCCCGATCCAAATCACCGGAGCTGTCTTGGGGAGAAATGTTTTCCCCCGTATCGCCGAGCCATTCGGCCAATTGCATGCCTTCGTGGGTGTTGCGGCCATTGATGATGGTTTTGAACCAGCTTTCATAGCGCCCCGCCAGATGGCCCAGTTCCAGAACCTCGACATTCTCCCCCTCTTCATTGCGTAATGTCAGCAACAGATTGCGTAAGCCAGAGCTGATTGCCGCCACAGTATAGGGCGTATGCTCGGTTGGTTTTCCCGGTACATCCGCGTAAGTGCCAATCGCCGGATCAAACATATGAGTTTCAACCGCAACAAACAGCGCCCGTGCCGCCTTTCGATAGAGTATATCCCCTGTCGCTTTGAAAGCTGCACTAAGGCCACGGATGACCGCGAACTGAGTGCCGATATCACGCTTGCCATCAGGACCGATACCAATCTCAAACCCGTTAACAGCAAGACCATCAGCATCAATCAAGTTTTTCAAAATGAAATCAGCCTGAGCCTTGATAAGATAAGTTGCCCGTTTACCCCGCTGCGTATCCAAACTAGCGCTTGCATCCGCAGAGGCATATCCCACGGGCAAAGCATCTTGCGACCGCTGAAAAATCGTCAAAGCCTGTAACAGATAGGCCGCATCATAGGTCGTTACATGTTTGGTTTGCTTGCCATTATAACTATCGACAAAGCTGCCAATCTTCACATTGAAATGTAGAGCATCCAGGTTTTTAAATGTCGCATTTGCCAAGGTGCTGGCAACAGAGAATGGGTCATCGGCAGCGATATCATTAGCCAGCTTATCATCTATATTTGCCACCGGGGCACTGGCGAAAGGGGCGCCATCAAATACCGCCAGAAAAGCCGGGTTTTGATTTTCATTAACCGTGCGCTGATCTGCATAGGCATAAAATTCGCTTAACGGCCATAACAGCATCCAGTTATCGCGCAGGGATGAGCTGGCATCCATTACCTGTAATCCTCCCACCGCCTTGGTCCCGTTTTTGATTTCCTCGGAAATAGCAACTTTATGGGGAAACCAAACCGGAGCTTTCAGGGGATCATAATCAGGCCCGATGATCGCCCCAAGCTTGTTACCGTCATATCCAAAACGATCGCGCAGCATCAGCAGTTTATCGTGGGTAATTTCCGTTAAAATCACCCCGTTGATACCATCAGCCGAGGAAACCCCAAGCGCGTGAACACCATCCTGATCCATCCCCGATGATATTGCTTCAACTTCCGTATCATCACGAATAACATGCATGCCGCCGAGAAAATCCTGAGACCACATAACATCCTTTAGCATCTGCCCGCCGAGGGTTGCCGGGGTAAAACTTTTGTCCATTTTGTCTTCGCGCCACCCAAGGCTGCTATAATCCTTTGCATAGGCAGGGATATCGACCAGAGCGACCTTGGTTTCTCCTTTGAGATCCAGCAGTTCTACTTCTTCTGTTCCCACGACAGTGGTATCAAGTGGGCCAGCATATTCAGGCAAACCCTGCATATAGGGGAAACTCAAAGGATACATATTTCGGGGGATGTCTTCGGAGGAAAAGCCGACCGCCTCTGAGAGCTCAACTATGCGGCTCCCCAGGCTTTGCATGCTGCCACCACGTGACGCATTGGCCGGACCGTTCACCAAATGCGGCCCCATTCTGGATTGGTAATTTACCGCATACATCGCCTCTTCAGAGTACTCATAACTCTCAATACCCGCCGCATAATCAAAGGCTGTTGGTTGATTTAACTGATTAGGATCAAGTACATCCAGGTCGAGCCCAAGACTTTCCGCCATCGGCTCACCCGACAATTCAAACTCCGTATAAGCGAGGAAACCTCCCGCAGGCTGGTAGGTTTTATCAATAATTTCGACCCGTACATTTGCGGGATCTGAAAAGGAATTGGATGTAAGCGCAAGCAAGGATACACAAGCGAGAAGGACAGTTCTTTTGGACATGTTTAACTCTCATATAAATTGGAACAAGGCGAAGCCCTCCTTCATACAAAGAGTTTTGCCTTTTAAATAAGGCACATGATATTGCAACTCATTATCAATTCATTGATTTTCGTCAATTGATCTAAAACAAATTAGGGAAATGAATATTTTTCCTCCTGCTCAACTTGAGAAATCGTTGCTCAGACCCGACAGCCATGGTCATCACATAGTACGCTTTGAGATTTTCTTGTTTCTTCCGAAATTCCATCCCCTTGATCCAAACTGATACCATCAACAACCTCTTCCTTGATCAATGCCATGATCTCAGCACCAAGTTGCAGGTCAGAGATCGCACCAAATTTTTGCCATCGGAGATAACCTCGGCGATCGATCAAGATCAAGCTGGGGGTTCCTTGTAGTTGATAGCTCGTCATCGTTTTTGGCACCGGCCCCTTATCTGCCGGGGTATCAATTCCAACCGGGAAGGATATCCGATATTCGTGTAAGAAGGCTTTCAAGCTTTCCGGTCCCATGGCGGCGTGATGCTCAAAAACGGTGTGCAATCCAAGTACCACCAGGTCATCGGGCGAGAAAAGCTGGTACGCCTTTTGTGCTTGCGGCAGGCCGTGTTCGACACAGCCGGGACACAGCATCTGGAAAGCTTCGATTAAAACAACCTTTCCCAGGCAATTATCAAGAGTGATATCAGCCTTGGTATTCATCCACTGATCAACCTGAAGTTCGAGGGCCTTCTGTAAAGTTTGTCTCATCTCTGATTTTCCTTAATCATTGATTAGTCGCTTCATTAGACTGATCGAAGAACCTGTCAGGAATGGGGGGATCACATCCCTGACAGGTCTCCGATCTCGATAGGATAAACGGTCTGTCCGGGACGCCTATCGAGTAATTCTATTAACTAAAGTCTGACGAAGTCAGTTACTGGCGAGGTTAGACTCACCTTTTTTCATGATGATGCCCGGGAAAGAAAGATCCCCCGAAGCCACATCATGGGCCTGATTTACACACAATAAAGGTTTGTCACTGCCCTCGTTTGACACGTTCAACACAGCTGTCATCGCGTCAAAATTGGCGCCCTCTGCCCCTTTCACCGGGAGCGTGACCTTCAGCTGGTTATCAAACAGGATCGGACTTTGGCCTGGCGCATCCAATGCGATCGGCAGATCCGGCATGGTGGCAGGAACAAGATCTTGACCGGGAGAGATTTCCCGCACCTTGAAACCAGCGCCACAAGCCGCATCCTGGGCTAGTACCGCCCAGTGTGCGTGCCAGGTTTTACCGTCGTTGGCCGGATCACCATCGGCATTTTCATCATAAAGCGGGGTATCATCAAAATCAGGGTGCGAAGTAATTGCCAGTGCCAGAACGCCAGAATTAGAGGTAAAGCCAACCCCTGCCGGATCAATCTTAGTTGGCCAGACATAAGCAAACACGGCTGAGCCACGGAAGGCTCCGGTCTCTGCTGGCGTTACAGTTCCGGTCTCACCAGCCAACTCCATCAAAAAAGTTGCCCAGCGACCGTCTGTATTTGCAGAAGCTTTGATGATATCGAAAGGTGGAATGATATCTTTGTTTACCGCGCTTTTGATATCATGTGCGCCTGCACTTCCGATCGCGCCTAAAATGCTCGTGCTGACGATTGCTGTAGCCAGTAAAGGTCCTGAGGCTAAATTTGATAAGCTGTACTTGTATGAAATGGTCATATTCTCGTGCTCCACAATAATAGTATCGACTCGATACGTTTTTATTGATAGCATATTTTTTCGCACTTGCAAGAATTGTTTTTAGTCGATACTATTTTCTTATGAACAAAGCACTCCATTCAAACCAGGCCCATTTCATCAGCCTACTCGCCCGGTTATCGCGCCTTATCAATCACGAAGGTCACGCCGTCGGCTTGAAGCCCGCACAGTGGGATGCCCTGCGCTATCTTGCACAAGCCAACAAGTTTTCGCGCAGTCCCAGCGCCCTCACCGCCTATCTCGGTGCAACCAAGGGCACGATTTCACAAACACTGATGTCACTTGAAAAAAAAGGGCTGGTTGAAAAAACTCAAGATCCCAACGATAAACGCTCCGTAGGTCTAGATTTGACGACGGCGGGTAAAGCCCTCGCAAAGGAAGATGCCCTGCGCCCCTTTGCTAATGTGATCGAAGTACTTCCAGTAGAAGATCAAAAAGACATTGAAGAGGCTTTGGAAAAACTATTACGCGCCAAACTTAGAAGCGAAGGCAACAGACCCTTTGGCATCTGTAAAAGCTGCCGACATTTTCGCAAAAATACCCCCTCTGGCGAGCCTCATTATTGCAGCCTGCTTAATGAGCCCTTGAGCGAACTCGGCAGCGAAAAAATCTGTCTCGAACAGGAAGCGGCTTAACCTATTCTGAAAGATCATCTTCTAGAGCAAAGTGCTCATAAGAAACGGCACGTTGGGACGCGTTGATTGCCTTCTCATTGAAAAAACAGCCTTCAAAGTTGAGTACAGCAAATTAGAAAAAGAACTTGAGAACAGAGTAATTTCCTATAACGTTCTTACAAGTGGCCCCGTAACGGGTAAAGACCCCGTCTATGCCAGCTATTCAAAACCCGCTCGATTATCTGGGAAACACCCCTACTTATCTGACTTCATGCTGGCTTTCAATAACGAGATATACCTTATGCAGAAATCTGGAGAAATTGATCGGATCATGGCCCAAAATTCACACTAGTAAAAATCATCTCATCCCCCCTACTTAAAAATATATTTTATAAAACTCCATTGCGTCTCCTATGAAAGAGGCGCAAGTTAGAATCTACTTTATAGCTCATTCCTATCCTTTTCGAGCTTGTTCCTCGTCGGATAAACTTCTCCGACCAACTTATTTGTGCCCCTGTACTGGCTCTCATTTCTTGCTTCTTAGAGGGCCAGCCTTTGCTATAACTCCGCAAAGATCTGACAGCGTTCACCTTAACAGGGCACCTTTCAACAACGACCTGTATTTTGCAGGCCCATTACTTTCTCACCTCGATCATTTGATTATGGGGGGGGGAGAATAGAGGATTTTCGCTGCTATGCAGTTGGTGCCCGAACGTGTTTCTACCTATTGGCTTGATAACTTTCTGCCCACCTTTCTGGGTCGTTGGGAAGCCATCCCAGGTAATTTTCGCGGAGCAATACTGGTGCTGTTGGCCACCTTTAGCGGAGCCGTGATGGGGGCATTGATCAAGGTCGTAGGGCAACGGATCCCAGTATTCGAGATCCTCTTTATCCGCCAACTCTTTGCCCTAATCTTGCTCTCCCCGGTTATTATCCGTTCTGGCGCTAATGCCTTTAGAACCTCCGTTTGGAAACTCTATTTACTGCGAGGGATCTTTTCATTTGTTGCCATGAGTGCCGGGTTTACAGCTGTGGTATATATGCCATTGGCAGAGGTCACGGCCATTGGCTTTGTCCGTACACTCTTTACCACCCTACTCGCGATCGTCTTCCTTGGGGAAGTGGTCGGGATCAGGCGTTGGTCGGTGACCATTGTCGGTTTTATCGGAGTGCTGATTATTATCCGACCAGACACAGATGGCCTTAATGTTTATGCCGTTATGGCTTTGGTATCTGCATTTTTTGTCGCCGCCATCATGCTGATCTTACGCAAACTTTCCCAAGTTGATAAGCCCTCGACTATCATGATGTACCAATCGATCTTGATCACCCTCTTCATGATGGGGCCGGCAATTTGGTATTGGCAAGAACCCACTTTAAATGAGTTGATTATCATCGTCACGATCGCCGCCTTACTCTCGGCGATGCAATGGTTCTATATCCAAGCCTACCGGGTGGCTGAGGCCGTTACGGTTGCCCAGGTCGAATACGTGCGCCTGCTGTTTGCAACCGGGATCGGGATCATGTTCTTTTCGGAAATCCCCACACTTTGGACATTAGGTGGCGCCAGTATCATTATCGTGTCAACCTTCTATACCGTGCACCGATCAGCAGTGCGCAAGAAAGAGCGTGAGAAGCAATCTAAAGAGCCTTGAACAAACACAATTCTACCACCCTCATAAGCTTTAATTTATACACACCCCACAACGTTAACAAAATCATAACCACCACCAATTACACTACCATAAGCTACATAAAAATATTATACTCAATTTATGCGTGAGGGCGTTATTATGAGTTTAAATGCGAATTTAGAACCCCTAGACTTCTTCATTGCTGAAGATCAGGTCAACATGCAAGAGCTAATGAAGTCTATGCTGATGTCATTAGGCGTCGTAAATATCCGTATGGCGAAGGATGGATCAGACGCTTTTGCACAACTTTTAACGAAACCTTCCGACATTATTTTTGTTGACTGGTTGATGAAACCTACTTCTGGCATTGATCTTGTTCGGCTCATCCGTGGTTCTGAAAACCCTGCGATTTCCAATATGCCTGTCATCATGGTAACGGCAAATTGTGAACAAGAATGTGTCAAAGAGGCCATGGATGCAGGCGCAACCGATTACCTTCTAAAGCCAATTTCACCCCAATTACTTCAACTAAGGATAGAGAAGATCTTCCCAAGCAAGCAGGATTTATCCTCTCCGAATACAGAGTTGGGTAACGATGAGGACGACACTTTTTGGTCTCATGTAACAGAAATAGTTCCTTCTCAAAAACAAGTGTTACTAAAGAAATTTTCCACACAGGAATAGAAGGTTAAGGGACTGTTTTATATTAATCATGTATGAGAGATTTTGAGTTATGGATAAAACTTTAGATTTTGGTTTATTGGAATATTGTATCGCCGAAGACGATAGCTTTATGCAAAAGTTGATTAAAACCATGCTGGTTACTCTCGGCGCAAAAAATATTCGCATTGCTTCAGATGGAACAGAAGCTTACGAGTTTCTGCGGATCAAAACACCGGATTTAATTTTTATTGATTGGTCCATGAAACCCACATCGGGCATTGATCTTGTTCGGCAAATTAGAAAGGACCATCGCCCAGCAATATCCACAGTCCCCATCATTATGTTAACCGCACATTCCGAACGCGAATACGTAGAAAGAGCTGTGGTCGCTGGGGCAAACGATTATTTGGTCAAACCTGTCTCTCCCCTTCTCTTGCAAAAGCGTATTGAGGGCTTTTTTAAGAACCGAGCTCCTTTAAGTTTTCAATCAGCATCTGCTACGGCACCTTTGGCTGCACGTCTCAAAAATAACAATTCACCAGAAGATGGTGATCTTATGGAACTCAGCTTAGAGGATGATGAAAGTCCGCCTCGAAGTAATCAGGCTTCTGGATAAAAGAATACGCGTACAATTAGAATCAAAAAAAGGGGCTTCCTATTACAGTCTAGAAATCCCCTTCCCTTAAACTTAGGCATTACCAATCAGACTAAATGTTAGGCCTGTCCTAGTCTCATCGGCTCTATTCCACCATCCCCAAAGATTTCAAGAACTCGTGTTCCGTCATCCGCGGGTGTTCACCGGCAAAATTATAACCCGCAGGCTTGTTATCGAGATAAATCTCTCTCTCCAGCTCGAACCCCTCATTGTCATCAAAAGCACCAGCCCACACCACGGTCATATTGCCTTCTTTCAAGCGGTAGAAAAGATGGGTGCCACAGTTCTTGCAAAACCCACGTTCAGCCCAATCGGAAGAAATATACGCCGTGACATTATCCTCACTTTCGAAATCGAGACTTTCAACATGTACCCCCATAGTCGGTCCTCCGGACCATTTGCGACAAGTGCCGCAATGACAGACCCCATGGTTGCCATCCACACCCGTAGCTTTAAATTTCACTGAACCGCAAAGACAGCTTCCGGTCATAGTTTTTGCACTTGAGTTTTTGGTATCTTTGTCAGAAACCATGGTATCGGTTGTCATAATTCTATTCCCTCTTTAGGCGTCCTGTTGGTGAGATAATCTCACCACATATGTCATCGTTAATCACGGATGTTAGTTCATGAGTGTTATTTTCTGGCTTTAACTTTAGCATATAAAATCACTCAACTTCGTCCATGAGCGAGACCATAACCGCCCCCTACTGACAACATTATGTCAGCAGGGTTTAGTAAGAGAATAAAAAGTGAACAAATTTTCTTATCACCCAAGGTAAACTTATCCTTTAGGTGAAAAAGTTTAGGGGCTGTCCTAGATAACGCAAATTAGGTGTTATCATGGGAGTTATGAGGA
>OJFV01000122.1_pt1 | contig 39348 bp, 48 predicted proteins | sample 1594391 | NCBI WGS metagenome assembly OJFV01 (sample SAMN05416856, study PRJEB24817) | seawater metagenome | isolation source: Sea water | place: Canada:Atlantic | collected 2013-11
CTTCTTAGTACAAAACAAAACCCCGCCAAATATGACGGGGTTTGTCAGCGTTCTGCGTGGGTTACCCACCGCTCTTTTGATTGTGGGGCTTTTCCAGTCCGCCACTGACTTTGGGGATGGCAGTGGTGTCTTCGGGGATGCGGACCAGGATCATGCCGTAGTTGCGAAGTCTGGTGTAGTCTGAGTGCTCAAATGAATAGCTGTCGGTCAGGCTTTCTTCCAATTCCAACATCGCTTTGAGTGCTTTAAAACCCAGAAATTCTGGCGGTTTATTGGTCATGGGGCTGGTGATTAACTGCTTAAATATGGGTTTATCGTTGTGCTTGATATCGGTATGGGCTCCAATATGAACATCACCACCAACAACCAGCAGTTCCCGACCGCCAACAGCTTTCCAGTTGCGAAGAGCGCGTAACATCTCAACTTGCTCGGCACGGTGGGTCCCATAGGCCCAGTGATCTTGTAGATCGTCAACCAGACCTGAGCCGCCGTTGGTGATGGCATCGCCGAGATAGACCAGCGGCACCGATGTGACAACAACCAGCCCGCGCACGTCATCAAAATAACCACCGGGGGATAAGGCTGATGAAATCCGATCCCATTGTTCGGCTCCCAAATAAGGGCGCGTAGGATCGAACTCAAACGTTCTGCCGCCGCGCTGATCAACAAACAGCACCCCGATCTGGCCCCACTTGTGAAAATGTCCTTCGAATTTGTTACCCGGCCAATCATCCTTATTTTGCCAGAGTTGGCGCTGATACTCACGAAAGACTTCTTGCGCCAGAGTGCCGATATGATGGGCCTGGGTTTCAGGGTTGTTATCGCCTGCGCGACTGCCCCAGTCGTCGCGGATTTCATGATCATCCCAAATCATCAAATTTGAAACATTGGCCAGGACATCCCGGGTGGCTGGAAACCGCCAGGTCATGCGATAGAGGCGCCGATAAAGATCTTTGATCTGTTCTTGTTGATCCGGGCTGCCGAACAGGGCGCCATTCAGAATGCTTTCTGCTTCTTGAAAGGCACTATCGCCATAAATCTGGTCACCAATATGGACCAAGAGATCAATGTTTCCGGGTTTGATATTCCGGTCGTATAGATCGCGCCAACAATCCGTATCTTCGCGAAAGATCGTGAAGTTGCAGCTCACCGCGCAGATATTCATCCTATCTGGTGTCGTCGCAATGGTGTGAAAGCTGGAAGCCACAGGGCTTTCTGCGCCCTCAAAGGTAACGCTATAGTTTTCCTCAGGTTCCAGACCTGAAAGCTCAAAGGCGGAAAACCTATCTTTATCCAGTGACAAGGACGCTTCAGTCCAGTTGCCGTGCCGATCTGTGGCCCGACAGGTTACCTCTGCCGAGGTATCAACTTCAATCGCAACCCGGGCTGTTGTATCCGTCACCAAACCGATAACCGGTCCGACTGTTATCCTCGTCATGATGCTCTCCCCCTCCCAATTTTTTCGGCTTATTATTGGACTTTTCTTTTTTACGGAAAACTATAGCAGAGAGCGTGCCGACCACAACTAATAAGAATAATTCGACACCAAAACACCACCATACAACAAACGCAGTAATCTCATGTTTCGATCAAGTAAGCTAAAGGGGAAGTTTGTTGGCGGCTGGAAGTCCCGATGAAGAAAAAACGCTCTTAATTATAACGATTTTTTAACGCTCGTCTGCGTTTTTGGATCTACGCATATCGTCATCCTACTTATGGGACAAACGCTATGGGAGCGGGACCATCCAAGTGTACCAGCCGATGATCGGGCCGACTTACCGACGTTACCCAATCTACGCATACCAGTTTCATAATGCTATTATTTGATACTGCGCCAATATGGGAGCGACCAGTAAAAAAGACATGGGGAGTGAGCTCTCAATTTTCAAGAGGAAAAGGTAATTATTTTAGGCTTACACCCTGAAAATTATGACGACATAAACGATTTGCACCAGAAGGTTAAGCAGCCCGAATAATCTTCAATTTTAGGTTTGAGATTTAGCAAGGCTAAACCTCGTAAAAAGCGCGCCATCTACGGTCACTTGGCCATCATCAGCAAAGCCCATACGCGTTATGGCTTTAGAATTTGTCCGGCTCGGCGGGAATAAAATCGTTATCGAATTCAGGTTCATCTGGCTAAAGGCTTGATCTTTGACCTTGTTGAAAATCTTACGACCCCATCCCCAAAATCTAGGATGAAGTACCAGGGCAAAATCAGCTTCGCCATGCTCTGGCTGCAGTCCGCCCCAGCCCGCAAATTCCCCTTTAATCAGAAAGGCCCAGGGACCATAGCCATGTTCATCCCAAAGCTGCTTTTTTGCCTTTAAAAAGTCCCGGCAATTTTCAGGGGAAAACCCGCCCGCGAGTAAAGGCATTTGTTTGCCGACCATCTCATTATTCATAAGCTCGATGATTTGTTCTTCTTTAACGTCAAAGAGATGAACAAACTTAATATCATCCATAAACAGTTCCTGTTGTTAAATTACGTCCCTAGTTATGAATAACAGCTCATAGTCTGGCTAATAAAATTACAGTGAAGTCTAGGGATCGGAAGGGATTTCTCCCTTCCAACTTCCCGTTATATTTTTATCCAGTGCCTCTCTTATAGAGCGTCTAGTTATAAGCACCGGATCCATAATGGAGTTCATAACTGTGGCTGTAGATTTCCAGGATATTACCAAAGGGATCTTCCATATAGATCATGCGATAAGGCTTTTCCCCCGGGTAATAGAACCGCGGCTTCTCCATCCGTTTCTTACCGCCGGCTGCGACGATTTTCTCTGCGAGTTCTTCCACATTCGGATCTTGCACACAGAAATGAAAAATGCCGGTTTTCCAGTATTCGAAATTGTTTTCCGGATTTTGTTGATTTTTAAATTCAAAGAGCTCAATCCCGATTTTATCCCCGGTGGAAAGATGGGCGATGCGAAAATGCTCCCACCCTGGACCAAAGACATCGGTACACATCTGGCCAATGGCAGATCCATCCTCGACGACATCGGTGGGTTTCATGATCTGATACCACCCAAGAATTTCGGTGTAGAATTTTACCGCGGCTTCGAGATCTGGAACCGAAATTCCGATATGAGAAAAGGTACGGGGATAAGGCAACTGAGCGTCGCTGTTCATTTTAATTCTCCTGAACAAAGTAACTGTCTGCCCATAACTTGCCTCTTCACATTAATTATGTGAAATTATTAAAATTAATCATTTTGATAATATTTTATTATGATAAATCCATTGTTACTTCAGACCTTCCTTTCGCTTTCAGAGACGGGACACTTCACCCGGACGGCGGAAACCCTGCACATGACACAGCCGGGCGTTTCCCAGCACCTGAAGAAGCTTGAAGCTGAAATGGGGGTCGCTCTTTTTTATCGGCATGGAAAGAAAATCGAGCTAACCCCGGCGGGTGAAACCTTTAAAATCTTCGCCCTCAAACAACATGAACAAGAAGCCGCTCTGCGAGAAAGCCTGGGTGAGGATTCCCCCCATCAAGGCGAATGTAAGGTCGCCTGTTCCGGTTCCATGGCCATGCAGCTCTACCCGCCGCTTCTGGAGCTTCAGAAAAAATACCCCGGTCTCAGCATGAGTATCGAAGCGGCCCCCAATAATGTGATTATTGACGCGGTAAAGAACGATACCTTTGCTCTCGGCCTGATCACCAATAAGATTGAAGACCCTGAACTCTCTATTCGCAAACTGGGACATGAAGAACTTTTTCTGGTTCTGCCGCGCGGTCGCGACCACAGCTGGGCTGAGCTTTTGGATTTGGGTTATATAAATCACCCAAATGGTGCCCACTATGCCAATCAGGTACTGGAGAAAAATTACCCCGGTGACTTCAAAGACCTGAAGGAAATTCCGCAAAGAAGTTATATCAACCAGCTTAACCAGATCCTCTTGCCCGTTAGCTACGGGCTAGGGTTTACCGTACTGCCGGAATCAACGGTGGAGTTATTTCCCGATCAGAAAGCCATCCGCAAAGCGCCGCTTGCAAACGCTGTTCGGGAAACCGTTTATATGATTACGAAAAAACACAAACCCCTGCCCAATCGATATCAATTTGTGAAAGAGGTATTGGGGAAAACGTTACAAAGAACGATTTCAGAATAGTCGTCAGATCTTTCTACGCCTCTGCTTTGCTTCATATTGCTGATGATATTCCTCGGCCAGAAAGTACGGCCCTGCCGTTACAATCTCTGTCGCAATGGGATCTCTGTTCAGGATCTCGATAATCTTCCTGGATTGCAAAGCAACCGCTTCTTGTTCGGGGGTGTGAAAGAAAATCACCGAGCGATATTGGCTGGTGCCATCCAGATCATTTCGAAGAGATATGGTTGGATCGTGCAGGGTCCAAAACAGATCGAGCAAGCTGTCATAAGACGTAATCGCGGGATCAAACCTGATCTGAACAACTTCCGCATGCCCGGTGTTGCCAACGCAAACGGCGTCATAACTCGGATTATCCGTGCGCCCACCCATAAAACCCACGGAGGTTTTGCTCGCACCCGGAACCCGGCTAAAGGCCGTCTCAATGCCCCAAAAACATCCGGCGCCTAATGTTGCTAATTCCATCAAAAAAATTCCGGGAAGCAATCTCAGTTTCTAACTCGTTTGTTTACATGAGTGTTTAAAGTATTAATCGACCTCTCATGTATTCAATCAACTTTGATATTCAATAGGCCTTTCCTACGCCGGATAGGCACGATTGAGTTTCGCCAGTTGTTTTTGCGCTTCGGGGTGCCCTTGCTGAGCGGCGACATACCACCAACGATGAGCCATGGTTTCGTTAGCTTGAATACCATGTCCCTGAAAATACAACTGACCGAGTTCGAACTGTGCTTCTGCTTTACCTTGTTCGGCAAGCTTCTTGGTATTACTAACAATTGAAGCTTGGTTTTCTTCATTAAAACTCATGCGTTCTGGCGTTATTCCATAGGCCTTGAACCAGATATCTTTCACTTTCAGAGGAAAACTTTGGCGTGATCGCCGAAACCATAATTTTGATAGAAGAGTGTTTTTCCAAACGGCTTCCCCCGATTGATAAGCAAGGGCAAGATTATGTTCAGCAGCAGGATCCCCTTGCCGAGCGGCACGTTTGGTCCACTTCATTGCCTTCTTCTTGTCCGCCTTAACACCTAAGCCATGATAATACATCTCGGCCAGATTGCGTTGCGCCTCCTCCACACCCGCCTTGGCACTGATGAGAAGATAGTCAAAGGCCTTTTGATAATCTACGGGAACGCCCTGCCCCTTTGCATAGATCATCCCGAGGGAAAAGTGGGCTTCGGGATAGTTCTGATCCGCTGCACATTCAAAAGCTTCGCGTGCCTTTTGATAGCTCTGGACAATACCTTCTCCACGATAATAGCACTCCCCGACCGCGTATTGAGCCTGGGGCATACCTTGCCTTGCTGCTTGCTTAAACCATTTCACTGCCGTGGTATCGTTTTTGAACATATCTTTGCGTTGGGAAAAGAACCCTCCTAGGAGGTATTGCGCAGAGATATCACCGTCTTTGGCCAAAGGCGTAAGTTCTTTCACTGCCCGTTCGTAAGCCTTCTCTTCGAAGGCTTCGATAGCTCGTCTATAAATAGGGACGTACTGTTTCTTATTTTTTGAAAAATTCACCGGATTAGAATAGTTTTTCTGGCCCGAAAAATTTCGCAGGAAATATCTGACGACTAAAAGAAGACAGAGAAACAGGATTATATAATTCATGACCAATGAGCTTGGGTCAAACATTTCAGTAAAGGTGAGCCCGACAACCGCGCCCAGGAATAAAAATAAAACCCAATATAAATTTCTCATCAGATAGCAATCAAGGAAAGCTGTAGGTTTAAAGGATCTGGGAGTAAAGCACTGTAAGGGTGACTAAATCCTTAACAATTCACAACGAACAGGCGTAGCACATCAGCCCTCAGAAAGTTCCCATTCAGCAGTATAAAATTAGGATAGGAAGAAGGAATTCTTTCAAAATCACCGCTCTTAACCTTGCCGTTCCCGGCGTTCTTTTTCGCGCCATTTATCCAGTTGATCCAGGCAGTCGGCAATCGGCACGGTTTGTACTCTTGGTAACTGCTGGTCTTTACAGAGAAAGCGTAAGGACTGGGTCATGGCGGCGGGCAGAGCACGTAGATAGCGGTGATAAAGTGCACGCAGTTCAGCTTCGGCGTCACTCATTTCTGCGCCGTAGCCTTTAGCGCCACCGGAAAAGGGCTCATAGCGGGCGACGCCTTCGGAATGATAGAGAAACTCATAGAGTTCCATCAACCAAAATCCATTATCCCGGCGACGTTCAGCCAAGAGTTCTCGAGTGTCTTTAGGTCCGAACACGCCACGTTCATACAATGTTTCGATCAGGCTAGGAGCGTCAACGCGCAAGGCCTGCGAGGTTTCATTTGATGTTCTGGCTCCAGAGCTTCTGGCAGGGGACGATCCTGCCACGATCACATCGCCCTTGTTCAGGCGTTCCGGGGTGATAATGTCTAGTTTTTTAGTCATGTATGAGTGTCCTTTTTAAGTCGTTCAAGCGCCACTGAGTATTATTACGTTCTCAAACGAGAACTTGTTTTCGTTCAAACGCCACTGAGGCTGGCCTCGCATAAGCTCGGGCGCGCACTTGCGCTTGCCAAAACTCAGATGAGTTTTGGATTAGAGTTTTCTGAAGATCACCAGAGTTTTGAGTTGAGTTAGATCGTGCTTGGTGCAGGAATATCGCTCATAAAATCACCAAGATGTTTAAACGTTTGCCCGGTAAGTGTTTGTCCGGTGGGAGATTGACCTGCAGTTCGCTTGTTTAAGATTCTCGGTTTGGTCAGCCCATTTGCCGCCTCGACCTCTCGCAACACACGGCGTCTTGTTCCCTCCAATGGCGTGAGTAAGCGCTCTAGCTGTCCCCACTCCGGCCACCACTTTTGCCGACCAACATCGTTGAGTGCTTGCAGGACACAATCGGCGGGGAACTTTGCCAGCTCGTCCGCATAGACTTCCAACTGCAACTCCAAAGTCGCCGCATCCATGTTGCGACTGTTGGTTTTGACCTTGAGCTTGAGCAACTCACGGATGATTTCTGTACGCGGTAAAGGCGCCAAAGAGAGTTTGAGAATACGCACCACTTCGCCCCGTTGCTCAGTCGTCATTTCCTTTGGCAAAATCACTTCTTCCAATCGGGAAAGACTGCCCCCGCTCTTGGGAAAGATCGTCTTGTGCCTGAGCCCGACCGAGCACCCGAGCACCGATTTCAGCGAGGTCAAGACCGCCCGGTCGTTGTCCGCCGGACTGCTGCCCGTGCGCACCACTTCGGCCAAGCGTGCCCCTGCCCTTTGCAGGGTTGCCAGATCCTTTTTCGTATCCGCGCAAGATCCAGTTCTGCCAGGTCCGGTGCCAATCGATTTTAACCGCTTTGCGTCCGGCAAGGCTGGTCCAGTAATTACGAAACTTGAGTGCTTCGGTGGCAAGTAACTCATCTTTAAGGCCCCTTTTTCTGGCAAAGCAAATATCATCTGTTGTTGGCTCCCAGTCTTCCCTCAGACGAGCCCCGCGTTTTTCGTTTTTAGAAACATTCCCAAGTTGATTATGATCTGGTTTCGAATGGGTAGGCTTCTTATGGTTTAGCTTCGTGCTTATAGGCCCTGAAGATAAAACCTCAGGCGTTTGTTCGTTCCCAATCAAACTCTCGCGCAATAACTGCGTTAGTTCTCCCACCTCAGGATCGACCAACAAAGCCTCTCGTGCACGCCCCTCATCGGTGCTATCAGAAGATCGCCGTGCAGCTCTGTCCTCAGGATTTTTGTTAACTCCCTTGGGAGTTATTTTATGAGTCTGGACTCTGGTCTCTGGCTTCTGGGTTTTAAGTCCAGACTTACCCTCGGGCTTATCCTGGACCTTATCCGGGCAGAAATTTTCCCTTTGTTTTAAAAGGCTTGGATTGCCGCCTCTCTTGCCATTTTTCTTGGCCACGCCTGCCTTTTTTAAATCACGTAACATGCGCCGGGAATAAAGACTGCCTTTGCGATCCCTGCTGAACACCCCCGCCTTTTCGAGTTCGCCGAGCAATTCGGAGATCTCTTGGGACGTGGTGCCAGACAGGGCCGCCAGTGCAGGTGTACTTACCGGGCTGCCGTTGATCTCTAAATATCCCCCGGCCTCATGCATGATACAAATCATCTCGAGCCACAAACCCCGCGCGGAAAGCGAGCATAACTTCAGCCCCACATCCGCCCGCCAATCGGTTGGAAAAAACTTAAACCAGGGAAGTTTACTCATGCTGCCCACCCTACGATAACTACGTAATATTGTTTAATTGAAAGACAGCACAACCGCTTGACATGACGAATCAATCTAGTCAATTTTACACCTCACATCATAAGGAAGTTAAAATTTTGAAATACCTATTAATAATCACAATCAGTCTCTGTCTTGCCAGCACAGTATCCCAAGCAGGTCCCTATAACGGGAGCAATTTACTTGAGGCTTGTAGTGCTGAAAAAGGAGAGCCTTATTTCGACCAGAACAGTGCTTATTGCCTTGGCTATATTGTTGCCTCTACTGGACATCTCGGCAGTTTGGGGCATTCGTGTCATAGTAGTAAAAATCCTTCTGCTTCGCTTGGTGAAATAAAGAACGTAATTATCGACTATGTCGAAAACCATCCAAAAACCAAAAAGCTTGACGCCCACGAAGTGGTATTTCAGGCGTTAACTAAAACTTACCCCTGTAAGTGACCCAACATCATTATACCGTACATTATACCAACCCCGTGGTCAGATCAGACAGGCCAGAGCCGTCGGTGTCGCCTTCGGGGGTGTAGGGGTTGTCGGGATCTTGCCAAGAAGGCGTTGTTTTGCATTCGTGACAGACGCGCATGCCCGCCCATTCACTGAGAAATTCCTCTCGGCAACTCAAGCATTTGCGCTTTTTAGCTGTTGTATTAACTTCCGGCCGCGAGTGTTGGCTCGATTTACGGGCATAGCGTTGCACCAGTTCCACACGCGCGGGATCAATCTTGAGGATCACATAGCGGTCGCGGTGGGGGCCAAGGCACTGAACTACGCCCTTTGCGACAAGTTCCTGGATGTGTTTAGGAAAAGAGTTAACCTCGCCCATGCCACTATTAATTTTGAGTGTGCGATAGTCCATCTCTTGCCCACGGGCTTCGGACAGCGCCTTAAACACGGCATAAGGCGTTGGGGTTAGTTGAATTTTTTCTGGTATTTCACCAATTTTGGCTTCTGTAGTCAGAACTTCTGGTGCGGGTGATAACTCGTGGATTGATGATGGATCTTCAATTTGTGAAAACCCGATCGATTGATCGGGGCGGAGGTCTTCTGCGAGCTGATATTTCATTATTTTTAACCTTCAATCCTAAAATGAGGGCGCAGTTATGCAGGCCTTAAAACAGGTCAGTAACTTGAGCCAAAAATTATACGGAGAAATAAACGGGGTTGATATTTAAGGAGCCGTGTTAATAGGTCCGGGTTGAAAAGGCACTAAGTGCTGTGTTGTTTAATGGAGGTTCCTGTGTCCTCTTTTATATAGTTGATCTGCTTTTCTTCATTCATACGCATTTTTATCTTCCCCCCGCTCGGCTGGCTGTTCATCGAGCCTCTGTTCAAGATCTTTGCATCCTGTCCCGCAAACTTTTGATCAGAAATTTCAGATTTGGAATTCGTTGTATCTGATCTGTGAATACGTGGTGGCAACACGTCATCCAGACGATGTAGATTTTGATGAAGCTGTTCAGCAACTTTGACTTGCTGACGATAAAACGCCTGCCAGTCGTTTCTCTCTTTCATTGCGCCTCCTTTATCTTTGAGAAAATTACGGTTCATACATGTTAACAACAAATACGTTCATGATTTGTTCAGAACCATCATAAAAGTATCCTTTTTGGATACCCAGACATCAAACTTAGTACTCACTTTTCGATATATTCCAGGTTAGATCAATTCATAACGGAGGAGTGAGTAACAATAAATACTCAACCACAAAGAGTAGGCCTCATAACCTTGGGTGCTCTCGTGTCAAACCAATGATTACAAAGCGGTAACTTCATGTTTTATTGAGGAATTATTATGAACACCTTTTATATTTTGCTCAATCAATGCGAAACAAGAGACCCGTACATCCGTCCTAGTTTTGTCTTTTCCGCTTTCTATATGATTGCTATTACAACAGTTAACATACGAATTTTCCTGCTTTTCACTTGACTTAATAACGCAAATGTATCCATGATGGAAACCGTCGTCAAGAAAAAAGTATCCATTATGTAAACTTTATTTGTTTCCATTATGGATACATACGTTAGTATGAAAGTTGGTCTAGGCGCCTTTGGTTTGTTAAAGGCATCGGTAAAGCATAGGTAAAAAATCAGAACTCGCGAAATCAGATTAAACCTCTGATTTTAAGAAAAACGGGTTTCAAAAAAAACGTCAGGCTGATGAGATGGAAAATAGAATTAAAGAAATCCGCACTGAAAAAGGCATGACCTTACAACAGGTTGCCGACAAAGCGGGTACCACCAAAGCGCAAGTCATGAAGTTGGAAAAAGGTGACCGCCGCCTGACAGATGTCTGGATGGTCCGGCTTTCTCTTGCCATGTCCTGCGATCCGAAAGAGCTTATGGGCACCAGCCGCGACAGCAGGCATTTACCCGATGAAGAATTGCCGACGAGTGATCGAGAACTGATTGACTACGATTTGAACGACCCCGTCATCACCAATGTCAACAGCAAGGAAACTGTCACTGCGCACCCAACAGAAGAAACTTCGCCCAAAACACCCCCTGAGACAACAACAGGGATACCAGCAGAGACAGCAACAGACACGGCGAACATCCCGGAAATACCCTCAAACGTCGCTTCTCTCGCCCCTTCTGCCGACAGACAGGCCACACTTGATGCCAACCTCTCCGATCTCCTGCCTGAGAGAATGTCCCAAAAGGCAAATGATAAGCCAACTAAAGGGCTTAAGGTTAACCCGACAAAACCAAAGACGGTCAGCAATATAAAAGGCAGCAGCTCCCAAGGTAGCCTTAAAAAAGCAAGAACGGCAAAAGCAGCACCCGCGCCCGGTTGCGACCCTGTGGCAGAGATCGCTGTGCGCGGTGGCATGGGTGGTGGAGGTGAAGCCGCCGTATCCTATAGCCACGACGGCAACGGCGGCACCGCGATTGCTGACGATGTAAAAGGCAACTGGTTTATGCCCAGCGATTACCTCCGTTCTGAGCTCAGCGTCAGCCCCGCCGCCGCCCGCATTATCGAAGTCCAGGGCGATTCAATGACCCCGACCCTGCATTCCGGCGACCGCGTCATGATCGACACCAACGACCAGCGCCCAACTCCGCCGGGAATATTTGCCCTGTGGGATGGCATCGGCGTAGTGGTCAAACGTCTGGAACACGTACCCAATTCAGAACCCGCCTTGCTCCGCATCAGCTCCGACAATCCCAACCACCACGAATATCAACGCACCTTCGACGAAGTGAACATCATTGGCCGCATCATCTGGTATGGCAGGCGTGTCTAGGTGGTGACTGCAAGCTTAAGTCATTCAAAAACAACAAAAATATGCATTTTTACTAAGAACAAAATATGACAACACTCTTCACCTGGAAGCACAGGTTTTGCTTTGGCCTTCTCCCTATCATTATCCCAATAACTCATGCTTTGTTGGTATGGAGATTTAGTTTTCTTGGATTTGTAATTGTCATTTACCTGCCAGGCGCATTGCTTGCAGGCTATTTCATTCTGCATCGATTTTTATCTGGAACCAGACACTCCCCTACTCGAGCGTTTATAGGAGGTTTTTTTACCACTGTTTGCGCCTTACCTATTAATGTTGCTCTCATTTTAATAATTGATCATTTTTTCTTCCATGATCTTAACCTTGATGACATAAATGTCGATGGCCCGATAGTTGGAGCAATTATTCTTTTGACTTTTCAAACCTTACTTGGACTTCTCCCCTTTAGCCTATTGATAACATTTCTTGATTACATTTACTTCAACCACCGCGTTCGGTCACAGAAGGGATAATAAGAGATCCAAGAACCAATACTCCGCGCTGTACCTCTTGTTAAAACCTCAGTTCCGACAACCCCAACCACCACGAATATCAACGCACCTTCGACGAAGTGAACATCATTGGCCGTATCATCTGGTATGGCCGGAGGGTTTAGGTGGTGGGATTAGGTGCGGGAGTTCGTTATAAATTTCTGGCCCAGAATTCAGAGGAACTTATTTTCCGCTAGACCACTACCCTTGCGTTCAATAACATCAGAAACACACCTCTATATCTTATTGAGATTACAAGCCTATTATGACAGATCATTTTTTATCGACGGGCAGTCCCCCACCAATTCATACTAGAATTAAAATTAATCAACAGGAAAGGTTGTTATCTGCAGCTTTTTAGGGTTGATGGCTTCTATTGTTTGTGGCCTGCTGATAATCGTCCCCAATTTTCGATCCCTCTATATATTAACTGTTATCGCTCTTGGAAGTATTACTGGCTACCTGATTTTACCATTCTTCTTGTCAAAGGATGCTCGTAAGCCATTCATTTCCTTTCTCGGCAGTTGCCTGAGCACCCTTGTTACATCTCTTCTGTGGTTTACGATTTACGCCGTCAGCCAATATCATACCTACGCAAATAGCAATGATGGTATAGGTGACTTACCCGAAGGTTTATTCTTTGTTTTTGTTTTCGTTGGTTTCATCACTTTTGTCGCAGCTCCTACGATTGGCTTCCTCACCACCCTCTTTGACAAATGGCTTTTCAATCGACGACAGAGAAAAGATCCTGTGAACCCAGAGGTCTTTGATTAGTGACAAACTTTATTCCTCAAGGCGGATCTAGTACAGCGGCAAAACTCAGACAATGAAAGACAAAGCATCGGCTGATACATTAAACACTTTCACCTATCAAAAATTTCGCCTCGTCATGGCGCTCTATTGGGGAGTACTGGGCTATCTACTGATCCTTTTGGTGATGGGTTTTGGCGCCAATAGTATCTATCCCGAGCGGGCCTTTATCGATTTACTCAATCTAAAACAACTTGGTGCTTTTGCATTCCCTTGTCTGGTAGGCTATTTCGCTCTTCCGCGTTTCATTGATCACAACCGGGGTGCCAAACGCCGGGCCTTTCTCGGTGGCACATTATGTTTTGCCTTAGCAATTTTTGTCGTCAATACGCTCTTTATGATGACCCGTATTTACGAAAGTGCTCAAGTTTTGGGCCTGACCCCAGCAATTCTATCAAAAGCATATTTCTATATTACCGGGGCGCTGATCTCTGCGGCCATCGTCTCGCCCCTTGGGGGTATATTTGCCCTGATTGCACAAATCACCTTCCCCCACCCAAATAAGATACAGCTATCAACACAACGCCTAGAGCGCGCTCTGAATAAAGGGACAGGTAGAGAACCACCAGATCGCCCAGAAACAAAAGAGACCTTCAACAAGGTCTTCCGCTCTGCGATAGCTGGATTTCTAACAAAGGGTATAAATCAACCCTTGGGAGATGAGCCAACCTTTTTATATAAACTCATCATGGGTGGAGCCTGGGCTGTAGCGGTTTACTTGCTGTTTGAATACGCCCCGCTCCTACAAACAGAGGGCTCAAGTAGAAATCCGTGGAAATTTGCCAACGTCGTTTTTGATTACAAAGCTCATGCAGCCATAATTTTTGGGGCCATCGGTTTTTTTGTTATCCCAAACTTTTTAACCGGGAGGTCTTACGAACCAGAATTTGCCATTGCCGGCATCATCAGGTTTACATTAACGCTTATGGTCAAGGCCTTAATACCCATGATTATTGTCGGTGGCATCGCCCTTTATGCTGCCTTCCCGCTATCCATGTACATCGCGATGGCAGTCTTATTTAGCCTTCCCGTTGTTTTAATGATCATAGGATCTGTTCTTCTCGTCATCAGCCTAACGTCTTGCCTGGTTTATAGTTGTTTATTTTTCTCCCCCTTTAACCACCTATTTTGGAAACCAGCCTGACCTAAGCATCAGACACTCCCATTGACCGAGTATTTTTCGAAACACATAGTGCCGACATTAAACCAAAATTCACAAAAACAGAACGCTTGGCATCAGGGTTCTATACTTGCGTCATTGCAACACTTGGGACAGCTCCCCTCGTCATCCCAGAATTCGAAACCAATTTGTTTTCCCCAATCACGATCACCATCATGCTCGGGGGATTTTTGGGTGGCGTTTTCGTGTCCCCCGCCGTGCTTATAGCTGATAAATTTATCATTATACGTGGATTGGCGGCGGGGTGTCTTGCCACACTTGGCTCGGCCCTGATAACAGCCTTTGCGCTCACCTTCATGGTCGATTTTGGATCGCCAACGCCTCTTGGTTTGTCATGGGATACACCAGAGGCCCTAATTCCGCTGATTTCGATCTGGTTTTCAAAGTTCCTCGGGATATCATTTTTGGCTTCAATCCTCGCTTTATTCTACTGTATAATCGGCGCCCCAGCGGTCTTACTTTTTTCCTATTTCCTAAGTAAGCGCAGAAAACGAACAGCACCTGAAATCGACTTGGAAACTTTTGACTGAGGCGTTTTCTCTATCTTAAAAAGAGTTTTTACTGTGACCCACTTTTCCTGCACCGATATTTCCTGTGAGCAGAGGTGAAATCTCTTTCCTAAACGTCCCTCTTTGACCCCACATTTATTCCAACGCATACTGACCCGATGCAAACAACTTTCACGCGAACAGAACGACTTGTCTCTGGGCTATATTTTGCTGCGATGGCCGCTCGTGGATTTTTTGCTCTGATTATAGCCGCAGGCTCCGCTGCTTTTTTGGGGTATTATTTATGGGCATTTCCCATTGGCGGATTTATGGCGGGTATTTTCATTATCCCAGCGATCATCAAACCTGATCAATTTTTAAAAACCCGGAGCTTTGCAGCAGGTTGCCTCACCTTACTAATCTCATGTCTTACAATATCATTCTTACTTGGAATAAGAGGCGGTATTGATTTAATTAAGGGACTTTCTCTAAATTGGAATGACATTACTTTTTCTTTTGTACGAGACTGGTTCGAAAACAAATCACCACCCAGCCGAGGCTTATATGGGTGGTTGCCTGACAATAATTGCTGCTTTTTTTATCAGCATGGTTGTCTTCTTAATTTTCACAATCATTTTAGGATATCCGTTGCAGGAATTAGGCAAAAATCTCAACAGCGAAACGGATATCTCCCTATTATTCCACCTGATTTCCTACGCCCTGGCTTCCCTGGTTTCCTTTGGCCTTCTGGCTGCATTGCTTGATTATCTCTATATCAAATACCGTTCCTAAAGCCCCTACCCACACGCATGGATCACGGCTTAAGCATCTGAAACAAGGACAAATTAGCCTTTGACGCCCTGCCAAAACCTTCCCATACTCCGCGACATGAAAACGACCTTTACGAGAAAACAGCGCGTGATAATCACGCTCTACACCGCTTGTTTGGCATGTCTTTTGGCAGTACTTCTGCTTTCAGGCACCTATATAGCCATTGCCTTTGTTTCCGGGTGGATCGCGGGGTATAACCTTTTGTACCGCTTCATCGAAACGGATCAATTTCGCCCTTGGCGCGCTCTCGCAGGTGGTTGTCTAACGACCTTCTTCGCTACCTACATCGTTACGGTGATTTTGAATACCCGGATATCAAATTTTGCTAATTCTTTTGTGTTTGACCTGGAACCGCTTTTGAACGAAAACGGGATTTCAGCAGCGACAGTGGACATTATCTTTACGATAATGATTTTCATGGCGACGTTGTTTAGCAGCCTGTTCCAAGCATTCTTCTTTACTATAATTTTAAGCCTCATCGGCGGCCCCGCGGCAACCCTGTTGGCTTATCTTATATACCGCCACCAGCAAAAATACCCCGCCCTCGACAAAGCCGCTTTTGAGTAATCTCTTTAACCTCCCGATCAAATAAACAATGAGTATTCCAGTGAACCTTAGTTTCGATAAAATGGAAAAACGGCAATTAGCCTTTTGTGGAATCTTGTCTTATTCCACATTAGCTATGATTGTTGGGGATGTAAGTTTATTTCTCTTCTTGGTTCCGGCTTCGTACCCCATCGGCTCACAGCTCTTCCCCACGTATTTTTTAAGGTTACGCCTTAAACCCGGGCGAACCTTTTTTATTGGTTATCTTATCTACGTTTTTATTCTCATCTTAATTATGGGAGAGGACAGTTTAGTCTTATTGGAATTACCCTTTTTGTATTTTTTCGGGTACAAACTTCTCCCTCGATTTCTTTCCAAAGACCACTTCCAGCCCAAACGAGCTTTTGTAGGCGGATATCTGTTTTATCTCTGCATAACCTTAACGACATATATTCTATACGCCTTTGTATTTTTAATTTTTTACATACTTAAATATTTACTCACAGTTCAGGCATTCGACCTCTCTGCTGGCTTACAAAAATTAATCACCAACATATTAGATTATGGGTCTATCCTAGATAGATTAGACATTTATACCCTTGCGATAATTGTGATAATGAAGCTTGCCTTTTTTCAAACCCCATTAATTATTGGTGGCGCTTCTATATTGTTGTTGGCTTATCTAATTCCTCGTTATTATGACACCCAACCACCAAGCCTTTTAAATCCAAATGCTTAAAAAAAATACCTAAGGTCATGCCCAAACCATCGTTAAGCCTTCGCCTTGTTCTAGCACTCTATGCGGCACTCCTGAGCTACCTCTTGGGGTTTGTTGTCAGCAGTCTTTTTGACGGCTCTCTGTCGATTGAATTTTGGTTGTTCAATTCGATCCCGGACCTTGCGCTCTACAGCTTTGCCCTTGTGCTCTGGTGCGTTCTTTTCAACGTCGCGATTTATTCGAAACACGGCACAATTTTTACCATATTACATCAAAAGACCGCCCGTATTACAATCGCGGTGTTATTCATCCTCCTCGCAATCATCTATGGCCTGACAATACACTTTAGCAGCAACTACAACATCTTGAGCTACACCCCTGCTGTAATCTTAAGTGGAACTTTATCCGGCGCATTCGTCTTGCCACATTTTTTAAATAGAAATCACTACAGTCCTGTTCACGTCTTTATCGGCGGCATTATCAGCAGCCTCTTTGCAATCGCCTGTTTTGCTCTACTTTATGCCCTTCTGATCACACAAGATACTCTCCCTAATCAGAACCTTCCTTTCACTGACCTGTTACGCGCCAGTGAAACTATATTCATAGTTCAAATTCTGCCTACGGTCTTATTCACGGCTAAAATTTGGCTCATGATCATCTTCCCTCTCGGCGGCTTCTTCGCCTGGCTGGCGCATTTCTATCTCTATCAAAGGCTGGCTTTGTTTGGCAAGAAAAGCGGTGCGACCGAATGACACAAGAAATGACATCTGCAGAACTACCCATCGATACAATCTCAAAACCCACCAGACGGCTTCGCCTGATACTCGGGCTTTATTCCGGGTTCGTCGGTCTTATATCTATCTTTCTTATTCCCATAGGATGGTTTTACTATACCCTGGGCTCCATTGAGTTATTGGAACTCGAGCTAAACCTTCCAAACATTACTCTCGTTAGCATTAACATAGTTATCGGCTACGTTCTGCTCCCCAGATTTATGTCTCAAGGTAGATACAATCCAAGTAAAGCCATTTTGGGTGGAGCAATTACCTTCGTTATTGCACAATTTATCCGGTCCCTAATAGCGGGATATTTAATGAGCAACACTAAAGATTTTCTAATTATTACTCAATTATCCTTTTTGTTTGAGACCCTATTACCACTCTTTACATTTGCTTTGGTTATTGCTGTCGTTCTTGGGGGTGGGGCTGCATGGCTCATCAATAAACTGCTCCATTCAAACCCTGCACTTTTTGGCGTCACGCACACTTCACTTCGGATAGAACCACCTCTAACTCAAACAATAACGACCTATGTTCCTTCCAATCTCAATCCGCGCAAAACAACTCGCACTTTCCGATTTTTCTCAGCTAGTTATTGCGCACTTATTGGGGGAATAGTCCCCTTGATAGCAATGGCATTGTTTTATCTCGTTCAGGAAAAGGAGAGATTCAACCCAAAAACCGATATTGGCATTGAACTCTTAGTCCTTGTTCCGGGCTGCTTTTTGTTGGGTTATTTCTTTGTCCCCCGTTACACAGCTCTCCTTGAATACAGACCAAGGAGATCATTTTTTATTGGTGCGAGCACGCTTGGTCTTACATGCCTAATAACAGGCTTCCTGTTTCTTTTATATTCAGTGCCCGTTGAAGAGATATTTTCACAGGTAAATTCTGAATTTGATATGTTTTTATATTGGAACTTCCCGATCCTAACGACGATATTTTTATCCATCTCGGTTTTCGGAGGTCTAACAACTTGGCTTGGCTATCGGCTACTCTTTAACAGAACAACCACTCGTCAGCCCGGAGGCTTGTCCGTCTTTGACTAAATCCATACCTTCAAATATTAATCTTAATACATCGTATATTTTTAAACCCTATCCCCGTTATTATCCAACCAATCAGACAATGCTTAAAACCTCATCAGGCAATACAGAGATATAGTTCTGATTGCACTTGTGAATTGAGGTTGCCGTACTTTATGAGTAAGGAAAATTCACGGATTGATACTTATTTACCGATGATTGCAATTGCTTCTGACGATTTTAAACACGTGCTTGTTATGTTCACATTTACACCTTATGTGTGAAACATTATTTTTCACAGGGATTGTTTGTGTGAGTTAGGCGCCTCTACAAATAAAGGCATGAGTATTTTTTGAGAGGATTGTATATTATTCGCGTTAGTTTTTGTTTGAATAAGAAGTGCCAATAACTCTAGGTACTCGGCGGACTTGATCTGCATTTTACCCCCAACAGAAACGACGCACCCGAAGCCTGCGCAGGCCAGCGGGGAGACATATTACAAAGTGTCTTTGAGACGTGGTCTGGAGGTAAGAGAACAGATCATGTCAATATGGCTGGGGTTGGTAGCCCCGGCCCCTGTTGCCCGACTAGAAACAACATTAACGTGAAAATGTTTATTAGTTGCAACAACCTATGTCAATACACCAATTCCGACAAATAGGTTAATCCTTTTTGAACGCTTTGCTCTATATCAGTCGTATCAACCAGCTCAACATCTCCTATTCGTTTGATTTCCGCCCTATACAAAGCCCTGAACACGCGCGCTTTAGCTGAGGGAGAAAATTGATGCAGGTTTCCATTTTTCTCTATCCATTTTTCTGCAGCCTCAATAACCGCGATCAGAACATCTTCGTTTAAGATCACAGAATCCGCATAATGCGTCGCCTGCCCCTCAACAAGATCCGCAGCCATCATCGGCCCCTGCCCTGCTGCAAGCCAAGCAATAGATAGCCCCGTAATTTCGGCAATTTTTATCAAAACAGTAATTTTTGGTTCTGTAGAATCTGTTAGATAATTTTCGAGCGTATTGCGCGAAATACCAGCATTACGCGCAAGCTCTGCGCCTCCACGAACCATTCCTGCGGCGATACGAATACGATTACCAAGAGTTTCCATTATTTCACCACTCATGACTTCCCCCCAAAATCCAGTAAGAAAAATATTTCCAATTCATCATCAAAATTTTGTAACCAGCTTCAATGTGATACCATTTATTTTGTATATTTTTTTCAAATATATTTTTTTATTTGAAATTCATGTTGCATTATACCAAATTATTGGTATATTCTTTTATGAAATCAGATCCGATACCCAAAAATTTGTATTTTGCAGGAAACATTCTAATGCCTCCTACTCTTCCAAAGGATATCCGCAGAGAGACCATTACTGCCAAGGTCGGTCTTGGTAGAGTTCTCTTGAATGCTCTTTCTTTAAGATGGGGATATTCACGCACTGATAGTTCTATAACACTCCAAAGGTACGGCTACGCTATCGAAACCTATTTAACACAATTTATTGGCATTTCCTTATCCATGACTTGGTTTAAAGATTGTTACAAGGTCAGGACAGCACATCAAAAAGAAAGTCCCATTCCAATTTTGGCAACCAAAGCCAAAAATATAACCATTCTAAAAACAACAATACCATCCCAAAAAATTGGAGCAACACTCAATTTTGTTATCAGGACTGGGGTTATTACGTACAAAAATATTACAAATCCATTTTCGTACGATAATTTATATGAGAACGCTCCCTCGACCTAAATTTGGGTTCCCTTTATCCACTTCTAAAAATAAATTTAAATTTTAGCAATCATTACAACTAGATAAGCAACAACATTATCATGGCACCGCTCTCATCTTTTTTACAAACAAAACACCTTCATCCTCTTCCTCGCATTGAAAACATGCACCCCATAGGACAACAGCGAATGGCTCTCAAAAAAATGTGTCAAAAAAAGAGTAAAGGTATTTTTGCCCCTTCCGAGAAAGCCCATGCTTGTCTTAATAGATTCTTGTTTGAGGGAAACCTATACGCAAGACCTAAAACAATCGAAATGAATTGTGTGCGATCAACGGACTTTTGCATCCCGCCCATTCCGTAAGACTGAAAAAATCACCAATACCACTCTCGTGGCTAATTATACGTAACCACCCACCACTAAACGCTAATCGTCTTTCCTAAACGAAAGAACGGCAGGCTGAACTGTTTTCAAATTTCACATCTCATGACTGATTATTAGTTAAAAAAACAAATATTGAGGGAATAATGACCGAAAGAATTCCAAGTTATTCAGGCAGATCGATCTCTCTATTGTCCCCCCGAGCAGAAGATCTGTGTATCGAAGATATGATCCTGTCGTTAGCACGCACACCCCGTTTCAATGGCCAGACCCTAGGTAGGATCAACGAAATTTATTCAGTGGCCCAACACGCCGTTTTACTCAGCTACCTTGTACCACAAAAAGAGGCATTTTCTGCTCTAATCCACAACCTACATACCGCGACCATTGGCGAAATAATCTCTCCGGTAAAGGGACTGATCGGTGATCCTTTTCTTGGATTGAAGAATATCCATCAAGCACAAATTCATCAGCACTTTGATTTGATTTGGCCTCAAGCAACAAAGACCCGCATGGCGATAGAAGCAGCCAACCGTACCGCCCTAAACATTGAAAAAAGAGATCTCTTTCACCAACCCAAATTTAACTCCAAGGTTTACCGGGATGACACGAAACCCGCCCAAATTGATCCGGTTGATTTGGGTGATCTGGCAATGCTATTCCCAATTGCCCCCCTGCAACCGAGTGCGGGATATGAACTCTTTTCCAATCGCTTCAATCAACTTTGCAGATCAGAGCAGCAGTTGGAGTTTACAAGGCATGCTTAACCAAAAAATAAATTTCCGAGTACCAGCATCCTCTCAAGCAGGTGCATCTCGAAACGCCCGCCAGACAGAGAAAATTATAAAGCCTCAAAAAAGAACGCCTCCCTCCGGGATCTACCATAAATGCAGGGCAGTGGCCAACGACTTGAGCGATGCTCTTGATTTCAAGGTACATCCAGTAATCGCGGAAGATTTACGCACGATCCGCTTTTTTACCTCTTTGCCCGATGTACATACATCCGATGCGTTTTTGAAAGACACCAACTCCAATCTCAACATTAGCATAAACCTCGAACGGTGCCAGTTCGAGATCACCGAACACGACCTGCTTGTGGAACAACTTTGTCAGGAATTACTCAGAGAATTAAGTGCGGAACTTCACGGGAATTTGGACCGAAATACGTTGGCGCAAGACCCAGCGGAAACGAGTGATAAGTTCGAGAGCGGCACCTTTACACAGGGAGCGAATGAATGAATAAACAAATCACGGACAGCATTGCCGATGTCGCCGAGTTGCTTGGCATCGATCTGGCTGCGGCACTGGTCCAACATTTTGGTGGCTCCCGGGTTTATGTGCCCAAGGTCGCCCGAGATCATCAGGATTTGGTGATAAAACTGGGACGCAGCCAGGCCGATTTGCTGGTGTCAGAGTTCAGCCAACAGGAACTTGATGTGCCCAAGAACCTCTATAACGAAGCATTGGCCCGACGCGAGTTAATCCACGAACTGTTTCGCAAACGCTGGTCCAAGGCCAACATCGCACGCGCTGCCGGCTGTACTGAACGTTATGTTTATCTTGTACTCGGCCAACCCAACACCAACCAGCCCTCTCTTTTCTAACACCCTGTGGGCGTTTCCCATAAGCCCTCTACTCACAAAACTCATATGTTTCAGCTTGATGACCCAAGTACATCGCAAGGAATTGTTATGAAGAACACCACCGTGTTTGGTTGCACACCTATCAGGTTCACTATTTCTAACCCCGTATTTAACGTCTCCCCCCAAGGACAGGTCTTTCCTGTTCTTCACCTTTGGGAAGGATCAACGTCATGATGGTCCTTCCCACTTTTTTAAAACGGGGTGCTTCAGAGTTTGACCTCGGAGCCGCAAGATTTATGGCGAACCTCTCAAGCCTTGCCTACAACGAACGCGAAAAGGCCTTTCCTGAGCTGGTCGCCCAGGGTGCAAAAGAGGCCACGTTCTTTAGCAAGAACGGTACCCATTGCATTCTGGTGGATTTTGGCGCCTTTCGGGTTGTGGTTTTTCGCGGCACCGAAGCCCACGGTACCAAAGACATTCTCGCCAGTCTCAAGTTCTTCAAGCGCCGTCTGCATAAAGAGACACCAGAGATAAAGGGGGCAAAGGTTCACGGTGGTTTTATCACGGCACTGGACCAAATCTGGCATGACCTCTATCCCAAGATCGCCAGTCAAAACACCCCGCTCTATATCACCGGGCATGGCCTCGGCGGAGCGCTCGCGGTTCTGCTCGCTGGAGCACGCATTTCTTGTGAAGCCAGAAGCCCGGTCAAAGATAACCTTGCCGCCGTCTACAGCTTTGGCTGCCCAAGGGTTGGTAATAACGCCTTTGCGAAATTTATGGATCACGGAATAGACCAGGAACAGGGGATCAACCACCATCGCATCGTCAATTGCACCGATATCGTGACCCTGCTGCCACTGTTAAGCTTGCGCTATCGACACTCCGGTAATCTGCACTACATCAACAGCATAGGAAAGATAAACATCGGAATTTCCCTATCTGAACAGCTCAGAGATCAGGCCTTCAGCGCGATCAACTCCCTTTGGGACGGCGACGGCCTCAAAGGCTGGTTGCCCTGGCATCTTTTTGCGGCGCACTCGATTGCGCTTTATTGCCGAAGGTTGGACGAGAGCTAAGAGAAGGATAAATCAATATTTATTATGGCTCAATCTTTTTCAAATCATTACTTTTAATTTGATCTTTCTCCCACATAACCTTGACGTTAAGACAACCCTCCTTCAAGCCATTACTGCAAGACATTTCAAAGAGAGAATAGGCTTTGGGATAATCCTGTATGCCCCCGAAACCGTTTAGATACATAAGGCCAAGTTTATTGCAGGCTGGGAAAGTGCCTCCATCACAAACGGCCTCATACATTAATCTAGCTTGAAATAAATCCTGTTCCACACCGTGGCCTTTTTCATACATGGTACCAATGGAAGCACAGGACTCATTCGATCCAATTCTGCAAGCCAACTTGAAGAATTCTAACGCTTTTCCATAGTCTTGGATCACCCCCTCACCAGTGTTGTACATAAACGCCAGATTGCTACAGCCCGTTGGGTGATTTTGCTTACAGGATTTATCAAAAACGTTAATCGCCTTGGCTTTATTACCTTTGTAATATTTCACAACGGTATTTACGCAATAATCTGTTGGCCTTCCCATACAGGCTTCAGAGAAGAAAACCATCGCCCGGTATTCATCGACCGTCATGGACGCAAGGTGAGCACAAATATCATCGGGGAACAACTTGCACAGTGCCTCATCAAGTGCGGTAATCTGTTGCCCCTTTTTGGTTTTCAAGATAGGTGACAGCGCCAGGGCAACAGCGAGCAAAAGTGCCGATCCCACCAGGGCAATTTGGGTTGTGGGTTTTTTATCTACATTGAGTATAACCTTTAATGGCGAGCGAGAAAAAATCCGCATAAACCAACTGGACAAACAATAGATCCAGGCCCAGACCGAGGTCAGAAATGTGGAATAAAAGAAGATCGAATAAAGACTAAAGAGCGCAAACATTTCAACAACAGTAATAGCCTCGAAAGTTCCGTGTCCTTTTCCCCATATAACCTGAGCCAATTCAAAAGCGTTAATCCCAAGCCAGATGATTGCCCCGGAAAAAATCAAATCCACAATTAGGACGGCCAGTTGTCCCCAAAAGCTTTGGACTTTTTCAAAACGTTTGAGGAGCCAGCGGGTTTCAAAAAGAGATAGATAATCAGGGATAATGTTGATGGCAGCACCAAACAATATGAGCTGTACAAAAGAATAATCACCCTGTGCCCGAGACCCCTTAACACCTAAAACACCCAAAACGGAGGTATAGAGAAAATAGAGCAGCCCCACCGCGATAACAGATGCAATAGCGGAGCGAAAAAAACATTTCCAACTCAGATGCTTTTCACCAAAAAAGACATCGAACAGCTTACAGAAATTTTCCGACCAAGTGCTTTCAAAATCCCCCTTGAGCCAAAGCGTCAACCCCGCATTGGCATCTTCACTGAGGTGTTTTCCTAGGAATATCATCATCCCGTAAAAGGTCGCGGCAAGCCCTATTGAGTACCCCCAATAAAGATTTATAGACTGCCATAAATCATCAATCACCTGCATTAACCCATCCCCTCATGTACTTCAAACAGTATAAGCGGACAGGTCTCGACCCAACAAGCATGAGTAGATAAATAAAAATTAATTTCTCCAAACTGTCTCTCACCGTATTTTCCCTGAACCCTTCAACTAAGCTTTCCAGGGGTTATTTGGCATTATTCAATTGTCAACAGCACACTGGTTTGAACCGGGATGCCAGCGACGATGAGGTCATTACTTTCAAGTTTGTTTTCAGTCCTCCATCGAAGTTTTCTTCGGTTTTTTTTAATAGGGAACAGAATGCCAGAAACGCTCATGATCAAGCGAGGAATATCCTCTGCATACAAGAAGCCCGCCCGGGTGTCTTTGGGTCTGTCTATAGATCTATCTGATGATCAGAACAGCGATCATTCCGGAAACGGAAAGCCTGTTGGCGTTTCTGGCCCCGCCTCTTCAAAGGCAAAGAATGACAATACTTCATTTAAAAAATACCTTGCTGTCTATGTGGATGGATTTTCAGAAAACCTCGTGGAACAAGGACCCTTTGTTGCCGTTACATCGGATAGAGCATCGCGGCCTTATTCAGGTATCAGCGATACCGGAATAAGGGATACCGGGATGAACAATAAGGGCATCAGGCACTAAACCTCAACAGTTCCCAATAAGTATACCAGAATATATCCCGCACGAAAAACACACGGGAATATATACCGGAAAATTAATCAATTAATTTAAACGTAAAATGGAAACGTGTGATGGCTTACGCTGATAGTGCAGAGATGGTTAAACGCTATAAGGACCTGGAACTTGTTGATTTAACCAATCAGGACGATCCTCTGGCAACCTCGATCAATGATGCGGAATTGTTGATTGCCCTCGACGATGCCACGGCGGAGATCGATGCCATTCTCAGCCCCCGTTTGATCCTGCCGCTCACACCTATGCCTGCTGTGATGGTTTCGCTTTGCTGTGATATCGCCCGTTTTCGCTTGTACGCAAACGGTGTCCCCGCTGAGGTTCAAAGCCGTTACGACAGCGCCAAGGGTGTCCTTGGAACTTTGCCCGGCACGCCCGTTACTTAGGTTTCGGCTTACCTACCCTATTTTTGAAATCAGAATTTTGGCCCAGACCTTGTGTCACGGGACCGGATTTAACTGTTCACGACTAAAGGCCTGCGCATGATCGACCAACTAGAACAATCCATCATAGAACGCCTGAAGTTTGTGGCGAACAACAACAACATCAAGGTCAAGATAGATGGCCACGGTGGTCAACTTTCCAACCTTTTCGTTACAGAAGCAGCCCAGAACGCGCCTGCCGTCTGGATGATTTTTGATGGCATGGAAAAACTACGTAAGCTGGGTCGCGAAGCCGACGAATACGAAGCCCGTTTTACAGCGGTTGTCGCGGCAAAGTCCGTCAACCGGGTCAGCGCCCGACAAGGCGGCCGCAACGGGCTGGTGCTTGGCGCGTATCAACTTATCCGCTTTGTAATCACCACCCTCAATGGCTTTATCCCTGACACAGCCTCTCGTCCTCTGGAAACCACAGAGGTCAAGAACCTGTTCACCGATAGGTCCGACCCGAATATCACCCAGGAAAACCTCGCCATTTACAGCACCACGGCGTCCTGCCGTTTCGTCTGGACACGTGAAGCCGACCCAACCCTAGAGGATTTGGAGCTGATTTTCCATACCCCAATCCCCGACTTGGATGACCCCAACACAGATCAAGGAACTGCAATGGAGACGAGCCTGCCCCAGAAAGAAGATGTGACCCCATGATTTTTATCCATCCACTCGAGGGCATGACGATCCCTCATCCGGATCATAACAGCGCCATCGACCCCGAGGGGGCACTGGTACCCAACAGTAAATTCTATCGCGGTTTTCTAAAACGCGGCGAAGCGACAGAAGGCCTGCCTTCTTCCAAGTCTGCACGGAAATCCAAACGTAAATTGAAGGAGTAGCTCTGATGCCAGATATCAGTTTCAACGAGATCCCTTTGCAAATTTTCCGTCCGGGAATTTTCATTGAGATCGACCCTAGTCTCGCCCTTAACGGCCTACCAGTATTCAAACAACGTACTGTTATGTACGGCCAACTTGGTACTTCACCTGAAGCACTGCCTAATCAGCTTTATCAAGTGATCACAAAAAGCGAAGCATCTACCCTGTTTGGTGTGGATTCAATGCTCACAGCCATGGTTGAACGCTTTCGCGACGTGAACCCATATCAGGAGCTTTTGATTGTTCCTTTGGCCGAAAACGGCGCGGGTACAGCAGCCACGGCAACGATCACAGTAAGTGGTTCTGCAACACGCGGTTATACTCAGCCAATTTATGTTGGTGACAAACGCTATCAACTTGGCATCAGCCTGGGCGAAGCCGCTGCAACAACTGCTGGCCGTCTAGTTACATTGATCAACAACGATCCCTCTTCTTATGTAACGGCTTCTGCCACTGGCGCTGAAGTTACACTAACCGTGAAGTGGAAAGGCGAGACTGGTAACGATCTTAACGTTTCAACACGTTACTACCGCGATGATGCCGTTGCACCGGGCGTAGGCTTTACCCTTGTCAATTTTAATGGTGGTACAGGCAACCCGGATCTGACACCTGGTATCGATGCGCTAGATGACCTGACCCAGTATCAGGGTTTTATCAACCCTTACACAGATTCTGCAAACATGGATCTAATCCGTGCTGAACTCGACAACCGTTGGGGCCCACTGAACCAGCGTGATGGTCGTGTGTTCTCTGCCAAAAAAGCTGGTGTGGCCGATCTGAACACTTATGCACTTGCCAGAAATTCTCAGCATCACGCTGTCATTGATGTGACGGAAAACGCGGCATCTTCCACATGGGAATGGGCTGCGAGCTTTGGCGCAAACATCATGTTCTACGGTGCAACTGACCCGGGTCGTCCGTTCCAAACACTTGAGCTTAAGGGCATCAAGGGTGCTCCTGAGGGCTCTCGCCGCCTGCCGGAAGAAAACGAAACTATGTTGCGCAATGGTGTGTCCACACACGTGGTCGGCATTGATGGCAAGGTTCGAATTGAACGCGCTGTGACAACCTATTCGACCAATCAAGTTGGTGCCGAAGATACAGCATACAAGAGCCTGAACACTGTGATGCTCATGAGCTACTACCGCCGCTCTGTGATCAACCGCTTCGAACTCCGTTATCCGCGTCACAAACTGGCTCTTTCCGGACACCCGGCTGCTGGTTATTCATCCAACATCGTGACACCTGAAACGGCGATTGCCGAGTTCCTGGCGCACTATGAACAGATGATCAACGCTGGTCTCATGGATGATTTCAATGGCTACAAGACCGACATTTTGGCTGAGAAAAACAGCAGCCAACGTGGCCGTCTGGATGTCTTTGATCGCCCACGCCCGATCGATCAATTCCACCAGTTGGCAGTTCGCTCTGCTTTCAGCCTGATCTAGGAAGGAACCCATTATGAGTATTTTTGGTACAGCAATTATCGCCTGGAATGGCCGTGAACTTCAGTCTGTTGAGGGATCTGTTTCCTTCAACCCAGGTCTGGCAATCGGCAAGGCCCGTAAAGGACCACGCGGTTACGTCGGATCAACCATCGTGCCAGGTTTGAGCGCGCTTAAATGTGACGTGCTGATCACAGATGATTTTGACGTCACAACAATGGCCGGTGGCACAGAAGCTACCGTACGTGTTTTTGATGAACAATCTAATCAGGAATGGATTGTTCCTCGCATGATCCTTAGCGCCGACCCGACACTTGCGGATGGTGCTGAATCAAAGTGGAGCCTTGAGTTTGAAGGTTCTACGGCGGAACGCGTTTAATGGCGCGTGTCGATCTCAAGGACGGTGTCACCATTGGTGGCACCCTCTACTCCACGCTTGAGATGCTGCCTCTGACTGCTGGTGAAGCGATTGATGCTGCCGAAGCATCAGAGAAAATCCAGCTAACGGAAAATCTTGAGCCTGTAATCGTGCACTCCCCAGCCCGTGCAACAGCGGAACGTATCCGACGCCAGATTAAGCGTCTTGAGGGTACAGACGGTGAGATACAGGGACCGATGCAGTTGTCTGATCTTCGTAAACTTAGCGAAGGCGATTATCTGCTGGTTGCCCAGATGGCGGATGTGATCGACGGCCTCTACATGCAGAGGGAATCCTCAGATCAGGGGCGAGAGGAAAGCACCCGCGCCGGATAGAGTAATGACCGGGCTGGTGCTTAACCGGATCTGCCCGGGCTGGTCGTCAGGCTGGACACTGATTCTAGAGCAAAATGATATCGAAAAGTTGCTCCTGACATTGTCCAGCCAGACGCACAGCTCCCTGGCCGAAGTGGCAGCTATGCCCATCTGGAAAATTATAAGAACCCTGAAGAAACTAGCGGAAATGAAAGCAAAATGACTGACACCAACGTAACGATGAATGTGACCCTGCAAAGCAATATTGCCGAGGAATCTGCTCGTGCGGAACGTGCAGTCAAGAAAATGACAACGGCTGCCGGGCGGGATTATGCAAGATTACGCACGGCAGCAACGATCACATCCGACAGTATTAATAAGCTGGGCAAATCTTTTGCCAAGATGACCAATGCCAAAGATAACCTGAAAAATTTGGTTCAGGGCGTTGTGGACATGAATGCCAAACTTGCCACGATTGGTGTTCGAGCCAGACTGAGCGGAGCCGCACTACAAACCTTAAAGAAAAACCTGTTTGATATTGCTCAAGACCCTAATGTTCGCCTGAGCCCCAAAGACCTGATGTCAGGGTTTGACGCACTGGTTGCCAAGACAGGTGATGTTAAGTTTGCTCAAACTAATATTAAAAATCTTGGATTAGCCATGCGAGCAACCGGGGCCAGCACCCCACAAGCCGCCACGATCATGGCAACGCTGCGAGATCTCGGAATTACCGAGATCGAAGATGTAACCAACGCGCTAGGCCTGCTCAATGAAAAGAGTAAGGACAGTGGGCTTGAGTTTACTGATTTTGCCAATAAAGCTGTAAAAATCAAAGAAACACTCGGCATTGTCGAAAAAGGGTGTGATGGAACAAAAGATGCTTTGGGGAAAGTTAATTCTGAGGCCGCAGGTGTCGCTGGAAATCAACTGGTTCAGGACGCAGCAACTAACGCCAGTACCATGGCCGCGGCACTGACCTCACTGAGTACGGCTCTAACGATAAAAGCTGACAACGTCTTCGCCGGGACAATCCAAAGTATTGCCGATGCCATTAATGACCTGTCGCCAGAGAAACTCAACGCGCTTTTTGATATCGCGGCAAAGGGCGCAGCCGCAGCAGCAGTAATTATCGGGGTTAATAAAGCCATCAGAGGGACAATGAGTGCTATTGAAACGGGAAAGAGTATTCGTCAATTTTTCAGTGGTTCTGGTGGAAAAAAAGGTGCTGCAAGTGCACTTGCCTCGGCAGGGGCGACCCCTGTCTTTGTCACGAACTGGCCGCTGGGTGGCGGCTACGGTGGTGGAGATGTTGGCCTTGATGGTCCTGATAAAAAGGGAAATAAATCCAGGCAAACAAAAGGTCCACGAGTCAGAGGATGGAAAGGCGTGGTCGTCAAGGCTGCCTCTTCATTAAAAGGCCAGATAACGAGACTTTTCTCGGGCGGTAAAAACCTGATTACAAATGGCGCTACCAAATTTATGAGCTATGCCGGGAAAGCTGGTAGTTTTGCCGGACGGGTTGCTACTCCCTTACTCATCGCGACAAAAGGAGCAGAGGCTGTTGGAGCCCTTATTCGAGGGGATACACGTGGTGCAGCGGGAGCTGGTGGCGCACTGGCAGGAGGACTTGCCGGAGCCCAACTAGGTGGCATGATCGGCGCGTTTGGTGGGCCTGTTGGTCTTGCTCTCGGTGGTCTCGCTGGCGGTTTGGCTGGTGCTTATCTTGGAGAAGAAGGCGTCAAAGGTCTGATGGACTATTTCGATGATGACAAAGATACATCGAGCACTGATCAGCTTGCTGAGAGCATCAATACCCTGAACTCGACAGTGAGAGACAATAACCTCGCTCACAAAGCTAAAGCTGATGTGTCAATCAGCCCAATGCATTCAATAGAATCTCTAATAAGAGTAACCAACTAATGATTGATCTCAGCAAATATCGCAAGGCTTCGTTCCGGGGTATCCCCTTTCATGTGGATAGCTCGCAACGAAAATCAGGTCACCGGGTTGATGTTAAGGAATATCCTTTTCAAAGCGAAGGCCTTGTTACAGACATGGGCCGCAAAGATGACCGGTTTGATCTGTCCATTTACATCCTGGGCGATGATGTGCTGGACCGCCGCACAGATCTGGAAGAAGCCTTTAATAAAATCGGCTCAGGTACTTTGGTGCACCCAACAAGGGGCGACTTAAGTGTTCAGATTGTTGATGTCAGCGACAACGAGAAATTCACAGAGTTAGGCGTTGCCGATTTCAAAGTATCTTTTGTGATCTCCAACAAGGAAGTCACTCCTAAAAAGACCCTGAATACACAAAAGGTTGTCGAAGAAACTGCTGATCTGGCAAAGAATACCATCGTAAATAGCTTCGGTGTTTTACTTCCTGTTCCGGATGTCGGAGAAATAACAGACGTTTTCAGCGAAGTTGCCAATTTTGATATCAAAAAGACTGTATTTTCCGACACGCTGGAAGAGCTTAAAGAAGCTTTTGTCGAGGTTGGCCAACTCTTACAAAATGGTACAATAATCCTAAATGACAGCCGATTTTCTGTTGAGAATATCAACATTCCTTTAATCAAGGTCCTGGATGATATTGTCGGGGATACTCTCAACCTTGTAGTTCCGGTTATCCGGGAATTCGATAACCTTGTCGGTGATGCAGTAAATTTCAGTCAGGCAGCCATTGCTGTTGTTGAGCGTTACCACCATCTGCTTCGCAATCCCCGTGAAGTACTTCTGGCTCTTATTGCGCATCTTGCGCCGAACAGTAGTGAATTGTGGAAAATCATCTTTTCCAAAGAAGGCAGTTCATATCAACGATTACTGCAACGACCTGTGAAAGATGAAAAGAGCGGACTATTCAGTGGAGCGACACCTGCTGAAGAAGATATGACTTCTCAAAATACTAAGGTAATCGGGCAAATTTTCTATGACGCTGTGGTTATTGAGACAGCGAGACTTAGCTCTCAGATAGAGTTTAGTGATTTGAACGAAGCGATCTCAATTCGGGATGCCATTGGGCAGGCGCTGTCTGAATCAATCGCTGCAAAAACGATCACAGATCCAAAAAAATTGGCTGCCAGACGTTCCGTACTTCGCAATCTGCGAACAGCTGTTTTCCGCGATATCACGGAACGAGCGACCCGATTGCCAAAGCTTGAGGTCTTTACACCGAAAGCAACTGAATCTGCGCGGGTGATTGCCTATCGCCAAAGCGGCGATGTTAAGGAACAGACAGATCTGGTTGCGCGTAACCGTGTAATCCATCCGTCATTCATACCAACACGTGAGATCTTTTATCTAGGTGATTCTGCCAATGGCTAATATCAAACTGCTGGTGGGCAGCACTCTTTGGCAGGGCTGGCAAACCGCTACGATTACACGGTCAATCGATGCCGTTTATTCCGAGTTCTCGCTTTCAATGACATTGGGCTGGCCGGAAAAATTTCGCAAAAACAACCTTCAGGAAAGCCTTGGAACTGGTGACATTCCTGTTTTGAAAGTTGGCGAAGAATGCACCTTGAAACTCGATGACGAGACCGTAATCACAGGCTTTGTCAATGAATCCAACTTTCAGGCCGGGGCAAATGGTTTTCAGGTTGAAATATCTGGCCGTGACCGCACGGCCTTATTATTCAAATCCTCTGTGGTTCGCGATACGACAGCCAGTGGGGGCGTCAAAAGTGCCGAATGGTCCAACCGGACGGTGATCGAAATTGCTCAGGATATCTGTGAGCCCTTTGACATAAAAGTTTCAAGCAAGGCCGATGTAGGGAGAGCCATTCGAAAGTTTACAGTTGAACCGGGTGAGACAGCGCATCGTGCCCTGGAACGTTTGGCCCGTCATCGTGCCTTGCTTTTCTTTGCCGATCGCGAGGGAGGGCTGATTTTTTCAACGGCTGATGTTGCTGAAAAAGCCAGAACGGACCTTATCTTCGGGGCAAAGGGCAATGTGCTTTCCATGCGCAGCTCAAACTCGTTATCAGATCGTAACCAGACTTATATTTTCCGCGGACAATGCCCAAGAAACAGCGCGCATAATTCAGCCCATACAAGGGTAACAGGCAAGGCAGAAGACAAGGATGTTCCTCAGTATTCGCCAAAGGTCGTGCTGGCGGATGAACCGGGTAATGAAAAGGACCTGACCGAGCTTGCCTATGACATGGCAGCCAAGAATGCGAGCAGGTCCAACACGCGGACCTACACCCTTGCACATTGGAGGCAAGGTCCAGGGCTTCCGCTGTGGAATATCAACAATCTGGTAACCATAAACGATGTTCTCGAAGGCATGCAGCATGATCTTTTGATCAAACGTTGTGTCTTTAACGTTTCCCAAACCAAAGCACCGGAAACCGTTCTGACGGTCTTGCCAGCCTATGCCTATAGCCTGCGTGCAATACCTGAAGCAGAAGCCCCGACCAGAGATACCCCTGCCCTTCAGAAGAAGGGTGAAATCCCGATACGCGAACAACGAGGTAACGTGCAATGATTGAACAGTTTCGGGAAATAATCGGCCACATCAACATGCGTATTCGTCTGCTCTTCACACGCGGATTGGTCACCGTAGTTTATCCCAAACAACAAGGGGTACATCAGGGATTACAGACAACAGGTCTGGATACTGAAACCTCTGATGATATTGAACATGCGGAACCTTATGGCCTTGCGGCTCATCCGCTGGCAGGGGCTGAAACCTTTATCTCCAATGTTCTCGGGCAACGTTCTCATATGGTTGCTCTGATCGTTGGCGATCCAAGATACCGCCCGACGGACTTGAAAGCCGGTGAAGTAAAAATCTGGTCTAAATATGGACAAGAAATTCACCTACGGGATGACGGCGGCATCACGATTACGGCCCCGGGTGGTGATCTGAAAATCGATGCCCCAGAGGTCAGTATCAATACGCCAGCAGCCACGATCAACACCGATAAGGCTGTAATCAACAGTGACGACATTCACCTCGGTGGTGAAGGTGGCGAACGGGTTGCCAGAGTTACAGACAAAGTCAGGGTTGGCACAGGTTCAAGTGCAGGGGATTGGCCCATTATTTCTGGTTCAGACAAGGTACGCACAACATGACTGATTTGGCATTTGAAAACCCCACGGGCAAAGGCTTTGACTTTTCCCATGACGGTAATGATCTGGTTCTCGGGGATGGTTTGCTGACCAGTCTGATCCATGCCCTCTTTCGCGATGGACGCGCGCCCCGTGATCGGGTCGAGATTGGCGAAGACAGGCGCGGACACTGGAGCACAAGCCTGTCGGACAGCTCAACGGATGGCAGCCTTCTCTGGCTACTCAGACGTGAAAAAATCACTCTGGATATGCCACACAGGGTGGCCGAGATTTTAGAACAGGCTTGCAATTTTATGATCCGGTCAACCGAAGGACCGACCGCACCTGTGACAAAAGTTCGGGCGACTGCCAACAGATCCGCACATCGAGGCCGTATCGATGCAGAGCTAATCATCTACCTCGGCCTGAACCTCGAACAACGCCGTTTCAACATTGTTTATGACATCAATTCTGGCCAGTACCAGTTAAAGGAGACTTCCTGATATGCCTTGGGAAACAACACCTCTTCAGACAAGAGAAGAACGCCTGCGTCAGGGAATTGCAACCAACCTAGGCCTTACCACAACACCATCACGGATGAGCAATATCGGTGCCATTTCCGCAGAAGTCGCGGCCGAGGTTGATGATATTCATCAGTACATTTCCTATCAGGCTGATCAAATTTTCACAACAACGGCGGATCCAGAAAACCTGCTCAAACACGGTTCACGTGTCGGCCTGTTGCCACATGCGGCAACACCAGCAGTCGGTGAAGTCACTTTCATTGGAACTTCTGGTGCTGTTGTTGCCAAAGAAACAGAGCTTCGCCATGGTGCCGGACAGATCTATCTGACAGACGAGGAAGTCGTTCTTACTGATGGCACAGCCACGGTTGCCATTACAGCAAAAGAAAGCGGGATTGTCGGAAACCTGCCAGTGAATGAAAAGCTGTCGCCTGTTTCTCCGCTTGTAGGCGTTTCATCTGACATCTTGTTAAGTGCTGCCCTGACCGAAGGCCGTGAAAAGGAAGGGAACGAAGCCTATCGTGCGCGGGTTCTTTTCCGTCAGGCCCATCCACCGATGGGCGGAGCAGACGCGGATTATGTTGTCTGGTCATCAATGGTACCAGGTGTTTCCCACGTATGGATCTATCCCCGCGAACAGGGCCTTCGAACTGTTGTGGTGCGTATTGCGTCCTATGACGATGCTGACGGTCCTATTCCAACAGAGACCTTACGGTCAAAAGTCTTGGCTCACCTTAACGGTCACATCAACCCGGTGACCAGCCAATGGACGGGGCGTCCTGCGGGGGCAGAAGTGTTCGTACCGGAATTGATTGAAAAGCAAATTGGGCTGGATTTCTCATTACTGCAACCCCAAGACAGCAAGACGATTTCCACAATTAAAACCAACATGACGAATATGTTGCGTCAACGCGCCAAACCCGGTGGTTTGATCCGCTGGAGCTGGATTACTGAAGCAATCTCCAAGGCCGTTGGTGAAGACTATCACAGACTGATTACGCCATCAGATGACATTCAGTGCGCCGCGAACGAACTCGCCGTTCCCGGCCCGATTACGATAAACGGAGCCTAAGAAATGGCGCTCAGCACTCAGGATTATCAAACCGCACTGACTAACGCACTGCCTCAGGGTGCGGCCTTTCCACGGGAAGGCGCACCAAACCGTGATGGCTTGCTTGCTTCTGTTGCTGCTGAGTTTTCAACGGCAGATGCCCTGATTGATAAACTATTGGTCGAAGCCGATCCCCGCACAACCCAGTCCTTATTGGTTGAATGGGAAGAGGATTATGACCTGCCTGATTGTCAGGATCAGGATGAACTCACCTTTCAGGAACGTAAATCCATTCTGAACGAGAAGATCAATCGTGTCGGAAGTTTAAACATTAACGCGATTAAGGCTGTCGCCGAACGATTTGGTGTCGAGGTAGAGATCATCGAACGCAAGCCTTTCATCGCAGGACGATCCCGCTGTGGTGACAAGCTCGCCGGGGCAGCCAGCAGTCGTCATTGGTGGTCAGTCAATGTTTTGGGGCCACGCATTACGCCTTTTAAATGTGGGCAGTCACTCACTGGTGAAAAGCTCCTGTCTATCAGACGTGCAGAAGATCTGGAGTGCATGCTCCACAAAATCAACCACTCTGACACTCTACTCGCAATTGGATATGATTAATTATTCCAACAACTTGTTGAAAATCGGATACGAAGGAAACTAGCAATGAAGTATGTCCCCCCCATTGGAAAAACTGATGATGCAGGCTATGTCGATGGTAATCCGACACTTGGCATCGAAGGTGACGTCGTCCCTGCCGCTGCGCTGGAACATCCCATGCGCGAGATTATACAAGTCATCACTGATGCTGGTATCACACCTGTCGAAGGTAACCTTATGCAGTTGTCTGAGGCCATCCGCAAACTTAATGCGGGTATTATGGATATGGCCTTTATTTCAGGTTCTGCCAATGACGGGTCTGATGTCGATCTGGCTGTGCAAAAAATCGGCGGTTTGTCTCTGGCCCGCCCAGCAACGATCAGTGGCGTTTTTGGCAAGGTTGGGATTGAGCCAACAGGTACAGCTATTCAACTGGATGTGCGTCGCAACGGTGTTTCTGTCTTCACGGTTCTGCCGCACATCGTTGCGGGAACCAAAGAGATTGTTGATGGCACCTTGAATCAGGACCAGATCAACTGTGCAGTAAATGATGTTCTCGAAGTCTTTATCACACAGGTTGGATCGATTATCCGCGGGCAGCGCCTGACCTTTACGATCAAGGCGAACGCGATATGACGATACTTGCCCCTCAACCCGTCAGTTTGACATGGCGCGCACCCAGAGCAGGTGAGCAATTCTATATTGTACCGGGCACCTATAACTGGGTTGTTCCCCAGGGCGTTTATAGCGTTCGAGTAACGCTCATTGGCGGCGGCGGTGGTGCTGGTTCTTACGGTAGTTGGACCACGGGGTCTACAGCGGATGGTAATCCTCTTTCCTCTAGCGCTGGAGGTGGCGGTGGCGGTGGCGCAGGAGCTTTGATTCAAAAGACTGTTTCTGTTTCTACAGGCGATGTCATCGCTGTCATCGTTGGATTTGGCGGGCCCTCTGTCAATTATGTTCACCTAACATATGGGAAAAACACTGACGGAAACTCTGGTCAACAAAGTAGCTTCGGATCCTTGATTTCCGCAGACGGCGGAGTAGGTGGTGGTGGTGCTTATTCCCAACACTTGAGTACAGGTGCGGGGGGAACCGGTGGATTAGGTGCCGTTGCGTCTGGCGGCGATCTTAATACATCAGGCCAAGATGGAACCGATGGTGATCACCGAAATACGATTGGCCTTAGTTACATACATGCTGATGGAGGAACCGGGGGAACCGGGCATCTGTTCAGAGGAGAAACCTATGGAACAGGTGGTACAGGTCACCCAAAAACTACGACACCAGAGGCCCAACTTCCCGGGAATGCTGGTTGCTGCCTGATTGAATGGGGGATTTGACATGAAGGAAAACAAGATGCTGAAAAACCCTTATGTGAAGATTGAAAACGGTGTGATCGCGGGAGCTCCTTTAGATCTACCAGAAACGTTGCCGCATCCCGAACATCCAGGCAATCAAATCGGTATCAGGCATTTGAATGACGAACAGCTCTTCAAGTTGTTCTCTCTCAAGCGGGTCCAGCCTCCCAAAAAGCCTCTACGTCGGTGGCAAAGAGCAGTTGGTGTAAACGCTGAAATGATCAATGGAGAACCAGTACTGGTTTATCGCACGCGACTTCTAAAGCTTGCAGAAGCTAAATCACAGCTGTTGCAGCGAGATAAAACCCTTTTGAAAAGCAGGGCATAAATATGGCCAGAAGCGTAGAGGACTATCAAAAAGCACTAACAAACGCACTACCGCAGGGCGCCGCCTTTCCCCGGGAAGACACGCCCAACCGGGACGGGTTGTTTGCCAGCATCGCCGATGAACTCGTAATTGAAGACAGTTTGGTCGACAAGTTGTTAACGGAGGCCGATCCGCGCACGACCAACTCCCTCTTACTTGAGTGGGAACGCGATTATGGTTTGCCGGACTGTGAACACAACAATGATCTGACACTCCAGGAGCGTAAAACAATCCTGAACGAAAAGATCAACCGCATCGGCAGTTTGAACGTCAATGCGATCAAGTCACTGTCCAGCCTTCTAGGTTATGACGTCGTCGTCACAGAGCGCCGCCCCTTTGTTGGTGGCATCTCTGGCGGCGGTGATCGGGCCAGTGGACCGCACGACGTGCGTTACTGGTGGTCGGTCAGTATCTCCGAACCTCGCGTCACCTATTTCAGGGGCGGCCAATCCAGCGGCGGTGAAAAACTTTTGACCATCCGCAAAGCAGAAGATCTGGAGTGCATGCTCCACCGCATCAACCATTCCGACACAAAACTAATTATCGGATACGAAGGGAACTAAACAATGCAATATATACCCCCCATCGGGAAAACCGGCGAAGCCCCTTATGTTGACGGCGATCCGGCTCTCGCCATCGAAGGTGATGCCGTTAGCGCCAAGGCATGGGAACATCCCATGCGCGAGATTGATAATGTCATCAAACTATCCGGTTTAACACCGGATGAAGCTGATCTGACACAGCTAGATCAAGCCCTGAACTTGAAAATCGCCGCGGCAAGCTCTCTCTCTCCATACGACATTCCCTTCAATGCCGGGTTTGATGGCGATCTAGTAGCAGAAGATCTGACCGTTAAAACTTACGGCTCAATGATCCTTGCGCGCGAAGTTACCGTTATCGACGTAGTGGCAGAACTTGAAACCCCGCCAACAGGATCGGGTATCGTATTTGACCTCACCGCTGATGGCGTCAGTATCTTCGATGCTCTACCTTCCTTTGCTTTTGATACTGGCAATTATGTCCCCGGCACATTGAAAGCAGGAATCAAGATTGCTAAAGGCGCTGTCTTGAACTTTGCCGTCACGGGCATCGGCTCTGGAACAGCAGGTGCTGGCTTACGCATCGGTCTCGACGGGAGGTCTTAATGCTCTATCACTCTCCAAATTTAAACGCGAAAAGCATCCCTGAAATTTTGATTACAGCAGATGGCTACAACGTCAGTCTTGCTCAAATCGCCCGCGATAACGGGTGGAGTGGTAGCGGCGATTTTTCCATGCGTGTCATCATTATGCCTGGCGTCGTAATCGGTAGCACCTCGACCTCAACCTATTCACTTTTCACCGACGATCTTCCTGCAACAAGCGAAATCACGCTTACTAACAACGGAACTATTGCAGGAAAAGGGGGCAATGGCGGAGGAGGGCACGCAACCGGACAAGCTGGGGGACCAAGTTTAAAGGCAGATTGTTTAATAGAACTTGATAACACCTGTCTCTTATACACATCTGACGCTGCCGACGAAGAGGATAGTGTAGA
>OJFV01000124.1_pt1 | contig 38851 bp, 30 predicted proteins | sample 1594391 | NCBI WGS metagenome assembly OJFV01 (sample SAMN05416856, study PRJEB24817) | seawater metagenome | isolation source: Sea water | place: Canada:Atlantic | collected 2013-11
GAGCAGTGGTCACCGTTCCCGCGTATTTCGATGATGCACAACGCCAAGGTACCAAAGATGCTGCTCAACTAGCCGGATTAAAAGTGCTGCGTTTATTAAACGAACCCACTGCGGCGGCCATCGCTTATGGTTTAGACACTGCCCAAGAGGGCGTGATTGCCGTTTATGACTTAGGCGGCGGCACATTTGATATCTCCATATTACGCCTTAGCAAAGGTGTGTTTGAGGTATTAGCCACAGGCGGTGATTCGGCACTCGGGGGCGATGACTTCGACCATGTTATCGTAAAATATTTTCGCCAGCAGCTTGGCCTAGAGGGGACGTTATCAAAACGTCTGCATCGAGTCCTATTGGACAAAGCAAAGTTTGCCAAAGAAACCTTGAGCGATAAGGACTCTGTGACAGTGGATTTTGCCGATGACGAGCAAAAGACCCTTAGTCTATCTATTAGTCGAGAAACCTTTGAAGGTTTGATTGCTGACTTAACAAAAAGCACACTACGCGCGTGTCGCAGGGCCCTGAAAGACGCTGAGTTAGAAAAAGACGAAGTGCTAGAAGTTGTTATGGTCGGCGGTTCAACCCGCGTACCTTATGTGCGTGAACAAGTGTGTGAATTCTTCGGCCGAACCCCTTTAACCTCTATTGATCCTGATAAAGTGGTGGCCATTGGCGCCTCTATTCAAGCTGATATTTTGGTAGGTAATAAGCCTGACGGCGAAATGCTGTTACTGGACGTATTGCCACTGTCTCTTGGCTTAGAAACTATGGGCGGTTTGGTTGAGAAAGTCATTCACCGTAATACCACTATCCCTGTGGCGAAAGCCCAAGAATTTACGACATTTAAAGATGGCCAAACGGCCATGATGATCCATGTGTTGCAAGGAGAGCGCGAACTGGTTGATGACTGTCGTTCGTTAGCAAAATTTACCTTGCGCGGTATTCCGCCTATGGCGGCTGGTGCTGCGCACATTCGTGTCACCTTTCAGGTAGATGCAGATGGTTTGCTTAACGTCATGGCTATGGAGAAATCCAGTGGCGTTCAAGCTGAGATCCAGGTTAAACCCTCTTATGGATTAGACGAATCACAAATCAGCGATATGCTGAAAGCGTCCATGCAGAACGCCACCGGCGACATGCAGGCCCGCATGCTTAAAGAGCAACAAGTAGAGGCTGCAAGAGTGCATGAAGCTCTGCAAGCTGCGCTGAATGCAGATGGAGCTGAGCTATTGAGTGCAGCGGAAATCGACACCATTCAAGCCAGCCTTGTGGTATTGGATACTGCAGGTAAAAATGATGATATCGATGCGATAAAGCAAGCGATTAGCGCAGCCGATGCAGCGAGTCAGATATTTGCAGAAAAACGTATGGATCACTCGATCAAAAAAGCACTAGCCGGTCATACGGTCGACAGCATTTAATTTTATTTAGCGTCAGAATTAATTTTTCGATTTAAGGAAACAACAGATGCCACAAGTTATATTTTTACCTCATGCTGAGCTTTGCCCAGATGGTGCCGTACTCGAAGCGCCTTCTGGCACAACAGTATTGGACGTTGCTTTGAAAAACGGTATCGGCATTGAGCATGCTTGTGAGAAGTCATGCGCCTGTACCACCTGCCACGTCATTGTGCGTGAAGGGTTTGAATCTCTTGATGAGAGTGATGAGTTAGAAGACGACTTACTCGACAAAGCATGGGGACTAGAGCCTGATTCGCGTTTAGGTTGCCAAGCTATTATTAAAGATGAAGATTTGGTAGTTGAGATCCCTCGTTACACTGTTAATCAGGTTAGCGAAGGGCACTAATTAAGAATAGTAAAATTGCTTTAAAAGAAACCAGCTTAGTGCTGGTTTTTTTATATCTACACGTTGGTAAAAAATGAACTGTACATAAAAACAGGTGTTATGCTATATTTTGTACAGACACGCAATTGAGGATACAAATATGGCCATTATTACCAGATACGTCGTTGAGCATAAAGGGGTTGAAAAGTTTGTGACCGCAGATAAAAAAGAAGCCGATAAGTACGACAAAATGCTAGAAGTAGCAGATAACTTAGCCGAGTACATCGAAGCTAAGGGGATGAAGTTCGAAGCTGACGTTTTAGAAGATTTGGCGATTATGCTGTCTAAAAATAAAGACGCGGTTGGCAAGATGTTTAAAGGTACTGAAGCGAAGTCCGTTTTGTCTGATGAAAAAGCTGAAGTGGTTGCCCTTGGTAAAAAGAAAGCCTAAGCATCAGGGGCCAATCACAGCTCAATACTGAGAACTGATACCAACCCTAGTAAATCATTAACCACTTAGCGAAAATTTAAATATAAACTAAAAGGCGACCGCCAGGCCGCCTATGGCTTCTCAGTAGGTCATTCCTTACCACTTAAGAACTTAAGGTTAACTTGCCTTTTTCAGTTTTATTTTTTCAGCTTTTCCCTCGCTTTTAGTGCCATCTTTTTCTTCTTTAGCAGCGTTTTGTGGCATATAACGCGCTTTTTTCTTAGCTTTGAGCATGTGGATGTCAGCTAAAACTAAGCCGTCGATACAATCTCCGAAGTCAGCATCAATATTAAAATCTAGGAAATGAATACCACCGTCGTCATAGGTTTCCGTATATTGTTTATACAGAGTCGGAACGGATACGCCCATGTTAGCCAGCATATGCTTGAGCAAGGTGAAATCTTTTTTATAATCATCGCCACTAAAACTGTCAGCTAAATCAGTTGCTAGGTGATAAGGGGTTTTTGAGATGGCAATGGTGTCTTGATGGGTAAAGTACAAGCGGTAAAATTGTACTAACAAGTCTTTGGCCGCTTTAGGATAGGTATCGCTCATGGAAACAGGGCCGAACAAATAGCGATAGTTAGGGTGACGCTGCAAGAAGGCGCCGATGCCATACCATAAGTAATCTAAACTTCGTTTACCCCAATACCTAGGTTGTACGAAACTTCGACCTAGCTCCAGTCCTTGTTCAAAATAGGGCTTCATCGCATCGGTATAGTTGAATAAGGTGGCTGAGTACAGCCCGTCGGTCCCTGACCGAGCCAGTAACTTTTTAGCCTCACCAAAGCGGTAAGCTCCCGCTATTTCTAAATCGTCCGCATCCCACAGGATCAAATGAAAATACTGAGTGTCGTATTGGTCAATATCGCGTCTGCAGTTACTGCCTTCGCCTACTGCACGAAAGGCTATTTCACGCAGGCGTCCAATTTCGCGCATAATGGGCGAACTACCCGAGTATTGATATAGATAGATTGCTTTGCCATCAGTGGTTTCTCCTAGATGCTCACAATCCCGTTTTATTGCACGGCTCAGCTCAGTGCGGTTTTCTGGCATGGCGATGGCTTTTTGCGTGGCAAAAATGCCTTCTTTGCCCATACCAATACGATAAAGGTGTTTTTTGAGTAATCTGACTTGCTGAATGCGGTTGATTTTATCGTTGGCATAGGATTCAAATGGGATCACTTCGCCAATACGCATGGGCAAATGCTTACGCTTTTGTTTAAACATTTCTGTGACCAGTAACATGGCCGCCAGTGGCTTATACAGCATGGATACACCATAAAATAGGGGGGAGTTTTTAGCATCAATGAATACTGGCAGGATAGGGGCTTTTGCTTGACGCGCAATACGCAAAAAACCGCTATGCCAATGGGTATCGCGCACACCTTGGGGGCGTAGCCTGGACACCTCCCCCGCAGGGAATATCAATAGTGCGCCTTCTTGCTCTAAATGCTGCTGAATGTTGTGAATATGATCTTTGGCAGTGCCGCCGTCCATGTTATTGACCGGCAATAACATGCAGTGTAACGGGTTGATTGTCATCAACATCTGGTTCGCTACGACTTTTACATCAGTTCTGATTTCGCTAACCAATTTTATTAGGGCTAGGGCGTCTAACGAGCCGATAGGATGATTAGCAATAATGACCAAGCGACCTTGGCTTCGAATATGTTCACGTTCGTTGTCGCGCACCGAATAGCTAACATTAAAGTACTCAAGGACTTGTTCAACGAATTCCAGACCCTGGTGGTGTGGATAGCTTTGCGCAAATTCGTTGATTTCTCGTTCGTGAAGCAAATGTCTTAGCACAAATCCTGCTGATTTAAACAACCATGGCTTTTCAGCCACTTTAGGGTAGTGCTTGTGTAAAACGTCATTAACCGTAAACATAGAGAGCGCCGCTATTGCTATTATTCGCGCTCATAGTATCGACGATATATGACGATTTGGTGCCAGTTAAATGGCAATTTGATTACAGTTACAAAGGGCGAAAGTAACCATCAGGCCGCTTTGTTTTGACTTTTGGTTTTGCTCATACGTAGGTTGAATAGGTTGCTGGCGTGAGCCGTCTGCGTCCAGTAAATTAGCTTTATTTCACCATTTGCTAATTCGGTTAAGGCTGAACAGTTCTCAATCCAGTCTCCATCGTTGTAATAGGTTTTTCCATGGATGGTATCAACTTCGGGGTGGTGAATATGCCCACAAATGACGCCGTCTAGGTCCATTTCTGTTGCGCGGTTAATACACGCATGCTTATAGCGACTGATGGCTTTATTAGCCTCTTTTATATGGCTCTTTAAATAGCCTGCCAATGACCAATAAGGGAATTTAAGCGACGCGCGAGCACGGTTATACCAGCGATTAATAAATAATAAAAAGTCATATGCCTTATCGCCTATCCATGACTGGAGGGGCCCGAAGCAAACTTCTTGGTCAAACTGATCGCCATGAAGCACCAGTAATTTTTTACCGTCTGCGGTAGTGTGAATGGCTTCTCTAGCTATTTCAATTTCACCAAAGGTGATGCCATCGTACTTTTGTAGTGGAGCGTCATGATTGCCGGGCAAAAAGATAACGCGAGTGTCTTCTTTTGATAAACACATTAGTTTGTGCAGCACCTTATTGTGCGCTTCAGGCCAGCGGAATTGCTTACTCATTGCCCACATATCGATAATGTCACCTACTAAGTACAACGTCTCAATTGTTGAGTGCTCTAAAAAGTCGAGTAAGTATTCAGCTTTACAGTCTTTACTACCTAGGTGAATATCAGATAACCAAACTGTGCGGTAATGTGCGCGATAAACCAGTGTGTTTTTCATGGTAAAACCCTTTAGCTGTTTAGCGCTTAGGCTAAAAGCAGGGTTTTACAGTAAAGTGACGGTAATTTGAAAGTATCATGACAGTGAGCTCTTACTGTCGATGTAAAGTGATGAGCTCACTGGTGTTGGTGGGTGTTAATCTAGGGTTTCGGACAAGCGCTTTTTAAGCTCAATTTCCTGATTTTGTGTTAATGCTTTGTCGTCGCTATTGCTAATGATGAATAAATCTTCAGCCCGCTCGCCGATCGTAGCGATTTTAGCCATACGTAATGAAAACTCCATTTCCACCAATAAGTTGCCCACTTTAGCCAACAACCCTGGTGCATCTAATGCTTCGAGTTCAACCAAAGTAACATCAGGCTGACTGGAATAAAACCGCACTTTTGTGGGTACGTCCAGCTGTTTCATTTGACGGGACATTTTACGGCGGTTCTGGTGCTCTTCACCCGGCTTGTTTAGCTGATTGGTCACAGCTTCTTTTAAACTGCTTAAGCGACTCGCCGAGTCAATTCTGTCGCCGGATTGTTCCAACACAATGAAGCTGTCAAAAACGTAGCCATCATTGGTTTTCATGATTTGTGCATCATGAATTGAACAGTTGCGGCTATCAAGCACAGATGCAACCTGAGCGAACAAGTTGATTTTATCTTTACCATACACCAGTAATTCTGTACCCGATTTAGCGGTGTGTTCATTGGCTTCTACGAGTAAAAAATCATCTGTCATAGGGTGGGCAGCTAGAATAACGCCCGCATGCCACGCAATTTGATCGGGCTTGAAGCGCACAAAATAATCGTCCGTTAAGCGTTTCCAAAACTGTTCAACTTGGCTTTCATTTACGCCGCGGTTTACCAGTAGTCTTTTTGCTTTGGTCTGATGTTCGTCAATCCTATCTTGCAAAGCAACCTTGCATTCCAAGCCGTTATCTAAGGCTTTTTGCGTGAGCAAATACAGTTCACGTAGTAGGGTGGCTTTCCAGTCATTCCATAGGTTGTCATTGGTGGCACGAATATCAGCCAGTGTAAGCACATAAAGGTGATTAAGGTGGTTGTGCGTGCGCACATTACCCGCAAATTCGTTGATCACCTCAGGGTCGTAAATATCGCGGCGCTGAGCAATGACTGACATCATTAGATGGCTTTCAACTAACCAAGCGATGAGTTCGGCGTCTTTATCATTAATGTCATGCATGGCGCAAAACTCGGCGACATCTTTAGCACCTAATTTAGAGTGGTCACCGTTACGGCCTTTACCAATATCATGAAAGATAGAGGCAATGTATAACAGCTCAGGTTTGTCTAGGTTACGCACGATTCGGCTACAACGAGGAAAGCCTGCATTGCCCTGACTGTATTGAAAAACGTTCTTAACTAAACGATGGGTGTGTTCATCAACAGTGTATGCATGAAATAAGTCGAATTGCATCATGCCAACAATATGATCCCATTGCGGCAAATAAGACTGCAAAATTCCGTGCTTATGCATTATGTCCCAACCTAGACCAAAGAAATCTGGGTGTTGCATCAGTTCAATGAACAGCGTGCGACAGCGAGGAATTTCGCAGTAATATTGACTATGAAACTTGCGACGAGCTAAGCGTAGTTGACTGAGTACACTTGAATGCAAACCTTCGATTTGCGGCGTATCTGCAATCAGTAATAAGCACTGCAGAATGTCTTCTGGCTCATTGAATACGTTGTCATGCCGCGTGGCGAGTAGACCGTCAGCAATTTCAAAGCTTGGATTGATAATGGAGCGATCTTTGACTTTGATATGTAATACGTCGTGGCCAAAGCGTTGCAATAACATTTCGTTAAGCTCACTAATACGCCTTACCGTTCTGAAAAACGATTTCATCATGCGCTCGACAGATGCCTTACCATCATCACCATAACCTAAGCGGCTGGCTACATCGTTTTGATAATCAAATAATAAGCGATTTTCGCTGCGGCCAGCTTGCATATGCAGTGCAAATCTTATGCGCCATAAGTTAGAGCGGCACTCTAGCAGCTCTTGAAATTCTTGTTCAGTGAAGTAACCGCGTTCTACTAGTTCCGTGCCCTTCATCACCTTAAAGTGTTTCTTGGCTATCCAGCCGATATTTTGTATATCACGCAGGCAGCCAGGGCTCTCTTTCACATTTGGTTCGAGGTTATAAGAGGTGCCTTTAAATTTAGAATGGCGTATTTGCTGTTCTTTTGATTTAGCGATAAAAAAGTCTTTGCTAGTCCAATAACCGCGCCCATGAAGCTTTTTATTCAGAGTTAAAAAGGTATCTTGATTACCTGTCAAAAGTCGAGCTTCGACCAAATTTGTTGCTATGGTGACATCACCACGCGCTAGGGAAACAGTTTCTTTTATGGTGCGAACTGATTGGCCTATGTCTAAACCAACATCCCACAAAAAGGTGATAAACTGACCTATGGTATTTTGCTGGGCTTGAGAGAGCGTATTAGGGCTAAGTAGCAACAGATCAATATCTGAATAGGGTTGCAGTTGGCCTCTACCGTAACCACCTACCGCCACCAATGCTATTTTAGTTTCTTTATGCAGGTCGAGTAGTTCCCATGCATGGCATAAAAGAGCGTCAACAAAGGTAGCACGACCAAGAACAAGGCTGTCTACATCGACTCGGGTAAACTCACTTTCTAACCAGTCGTAACTATCGCTGATGCAGGCTTTAAATGCAGGAATGTCGTCAGTGGATTGAATAAGTTGGATTTGATTTATTAACGTTTGCAAAGACAAGATACGGTCCTTTATTCAATTGAATGACGATTTAATTACACAGATATACTCTTAAGGTTCGTCTAATTAAAGCCTGATGACAAATAACTAATTCCGGCAAGAATTAATTATTTATCATAAGCTTAGAAAAGAGTTTTCGAATGACGCTTAATGATTAATGACGCGCTCTATTTCCTCATCGTCCCGCAGGGTAAGAATTTCCACCCCGGTTTCAGTGACTAATAAGGTGTGCTCCCATTGAGCGCTAAGACTGCGATCTTTGGTGACGACGGTCCAGTCATCTGGCAACACTTTAGAATAACGCTTACCTGCATTCACCATAGGTTCGATGGTAAAACACATGCCAGCTTCTAACACTTCCCCTGTGTTTGGGCGACCATAATGAACGACCTGTGGCTCTTCATGGAAGTTAGCGCCGATACCGTGGCCGCAGTATTCGCGTACAATCGAGTAGTTATGTCCTTCGGCATGTTGCTGTATGGCATGGCCAATGTCACCTAAACGCACACCCGGCTTTACCATCTTAATACCGATGTAAAGTGCTTCTTGGGTTACGCGGATAAGGCGATCAGTCATAATGCTTGGTTTGCCAACCACAAACATCTTTGACGTGTCACCGTGGTAACCGTCCTTTATAACGGTAACATCGATATTCACACTGTCGCCGTCTTTTAATTTTTTGTCAGCCGGAATGCCGTGACAGATAACATGATTAACAGAGGTACAGATAGACTTAGGAAACGGCGGATTACCGTAATTCAACGGGGCAGGGATGGCCTGTTGTTCATTGACGATGTAATCGTGACAAATTTGGTTCAATTCATCTGTGGTCACGCCTTTTTTGACATGGGGACCAATCATTTGTAATACATCTGCTGCGAGTCGCCCGGCAACGCGCATTTTTTCAATTTCTTGTGCGGTTTTAATAGTAGCTGGCAAAGCAATGTCCTAATTTTTTCGGGTCTTAATAAATGTGGTTATATCTTAACTTTTCAAGGCGCTGGTGTATAGCGCCTATACCCAAACTTGAATTTATCTCATTCTCGTGATATAAAGCGCCCCGCTGAAACAACTGTTCATTAATATGTTCTTCTGAACTTGTCATAAAACGGTTATTTACAGCGACTAACTTATATTTAATAACACACATACATCGACACAGTTTTCGGGGTGTTTGTGCAAGATTCGTCTGCACAGATCGAGACCTGGGATGTATGGAGGCCTAACCCCATATTAAGGAAACTAATATAATGGCAAATGTATCAATGCGCGATATGCTTCAAGCTGGCGTTCACTTCGGTCACCAAACTCGTTACTGGAACCCAAAAATGAAACCTTTCATCTTTGGCGCTCGTAACAAAGTTCACATCATTAACTTAGAAAAAACGGTTCCGTTATTCAACAATGCGTTGAATTACATCGGCAGCGTTGCTTCAAAGAAAGGTAAAATCCTTTTTGTTGGTACTAAACGTGCAGCAAGTGATTCAGTTCGTGACGCAGCAGTTAAATGTGACCAATTCTACGTTAACAAACGTTGGTTGGGCGGCATGTTGACTAACTGGAAAACAGTTCGTCAATCAATCAAGCGCTTGAAAGATCTAGAGCAACAAAGCCAAGACGGTACGTTCGACAAAATCACTAAGAAAGAAGTGCTTATGTTACAACGCGAAATGGCTAAGCTAGAAAACAGCTTGGGCGGGATCAAAAACATGGGCGGTCTTCCTGATTGTCTTTTCGTTGTTGATGCTGATCACGAGCACATTGCGATTACCGAAGCGCGTAACCTTGGTATTCCAGTTGTTTCTATCGTCGACACAAACTCAAACCCAGATGGTGTTGATTACATCATTCCTGGTAACGATGATGCGATCCGTGCAGTTCAACTTTACTTGAACTCTGCTGCTGACGCCGTTATCGAAGGTCGTGAGAAGAACATTGAAGTACAGGCTGAAGAAGGTGAGTTTGTTGAAGCTGCTGAGTAATCAGCCCCTTTAATATTCCTATTGAGTCAGTCTGTTAATGCACAAATGTGCATGACACGAAAATCTAACAGGGGCTAATGCCCCTGTTTTTTAATCCTAATTTAAGTACATTATATTGCTGAGGAAACGACAATGGCAGTGACAGCAGCCCTAGTTAAAGAGTTACGCGAGCGTACCGCTGCAGGTATGTTGGATTGTAAAAATGCACTAGTTGAAGCGAACGGTGACATCGAGCTAGCAATCGAAAATATGCGTAAAAATGGTCAAGCAAAAGCGGCTAAAAAAGCAGGTCGTATCGCCGCTGAAGGCGTTATCTTGACCAAAGTTGCTAACGGTGTAGCAACAATGATCGAATTGAACAGTGAAACTGATTTCGTTGCTCGTGACGAAGGTTTCATCGCATTCGGTAGCAAATTGATCGAAGTGGCGTCTGCTAATAAAATCAATGACATTGAAACGTTGAACGATTCAGTGGTTGACGGCGTTAAAGTAAGTGACGCACGTGATACTTTGGTTGCTAAAATTGGCGAAAACATTTCTCCACGTCGTGTTATCTCTGTTGAAGGTGATAACCTTGGCGCTTACGTACACGGCGGCCGTATCGGCGTTATCGCTATTCTTCAAGGTGGCGATGAAGAGCTTGCAAAAGACATCGCTATGCACGTTGCAGCAGCTAACCCGCAGTTCGTTAAGCCAACTGACGTACCAGCTGAAGTTGTTGCTAAAGAAAAAGAAATTCAACTTGATATCGCTATGCAGTCAGGCAAGCCTGCTGACATCGCTGAGAAGATGGTTTCTGGTCGCATGAACAAGTTCACTTCTGAAGTAAGCCTAACTGGCCAAGCTTTCATTAAAGATCCTTCAACGTCTGTAGCACAATTGCTTAAAGCAAAAAATGCTGACGTTATCAACTTCGTACGTTTCGAAGTAGGTGAAGGTATTGAGAAGAAAGAAGAAGACTTTGCTGCTGAAGTAGCTGCACAAATGGCCGCTGCTAAGAAATAATTGCGCCATTTGCTTTTGCGAAAAGCTAATGTCATATAAACTATTGGCACCTCAAATTGAGGTGCCTTTTTATATGTGGACCAAGCTGTATAACGGCACGTACTTTGAAATTCAGTACATTTAGGTTCTTAACGCCTAAGTTTAGCGCCAAGCGTTGAACTATGTGCGCACAAAAGCAACTTAGGTAACGCCTGTATGCTAAGACGTACATTGTTATACCGAGAGTTATTGACCCCCATTATTCGTTAAATAAGGAACAGCCTGCCGATGAGTACAACACCTAAACATGCCTATCGTAGAATATTGCTAAAGCTAAGTGGCGAAGCCTTAATGGGCGAGGAAGGCTTTGGGATTGATCCGAAAGTTCTTGAGCGTATGGCCCAAGAAATAAAAGAATTGGTTGAACTGGGTATTGAAGTTGGCTTAGTCATAGGCGGCGGTAATTTATTCCGCGGCGAAGGTTTAGCAAAAGCAGGCATGAATCGTGTTGTTGGCGATCACATGGGTATGCTCGCGACCGTTATGAACGGTTTAGCCATGCGTGATGCGCTGCATCGTGCATTTGTGAATGCTCGTTTAATGTCAGCCATTCCACTTAATGGCGTATGTGATGCCTATAACTGGGCTGAAGCTATTAGTTTATTGAAATCTGGTCGCGTTGTAATTTTTGCAGCAGGTACGGGGAACCCGTTCTTCACAACTGACTCAGCCGCCTGTTTGCGTGGTATTGAAATAGAAGCCGATGCTGTGCTTAAGGGCACTAAAGTAGACGGTGTGTATGATTCAGACCCTGCGAAAAATCCTGATGCAGTGTTATACAAAACCTTGTCTTACTCTGAAGTATTAGACAAAGAACTAAAAGTGATGGACTTGGCGGCATTTACGCTAGCACGAGATCACAATATCCCTATTCGCGTTTTTAATATGAATACCCCAGGTTGCTTACGCGCAGTTGTGCTTGGTGAAGATGTTGGTACCGTAATTTGCCATCCAGAAAAACAAGATAATTAATTAGGAAGACATTTTATGATTGATGAAATCAATGTAGACGCGCGTCAGCGCATGGAAAAAAGCGTGCTTGCGTTACGCGGCCAATTTACCAAAATTCGCACCGGTCGTGCCCATCCCAGCTTATTAGATAGCATCATGGTGCCATATTACGGGGCGCCGACTCCGTTAAAGCAATTGGCTAACGTGATAGCTGAAGACTCACGCACACTTGCCTTAACTGTATTTGACAAAAGCGCAGCACAAGCCGTTGAAAAAGCAATCATGCAGTCAGATTTAGGGTTAAACCCAATGAGTGCAGGTACGGTTATTCGTATTCCTATGCCAGCATTGACAGAAGAGCGCCGTAAAGATTTGATCCGCGTGGTTCGCAATGAAGCTGAAGGCGGTCGTGTTGCTGTGCGTAATATTCGTCGTGACGCCAATGGCGATATCAAAGAGTTGTTGAAAGAAAAAGAAATCAGCGAAGATGATGCTCACCGCGGTGAAGACGCTATTCAAAAGCTGACAGATGAATTCGTAAAGCAAATCGATGACATCTTAGCAGCGAAAGAAACAGAGTTAATGGAAGTGTAGTGGTTGCCTGATAAATGAATTCAGAATCACAATCGACCAGTAAACTCGTGCCCCAGCACGTTGCGATCATTATGGATGGCAACGGTCGTTGGGCCAAAAAGAAAGGCAAGATACGAACCTTCGGCCATCGTGCTGGTGTCAAAGGTGTTCGCGCTTCTGTGTCCTTTTCTCTTAAAAATAATATCAAAGTCTTAACCTTATTTGCCTTTAGCAGTGAAAACTGGAATCGCCCTCAAGAAGAAGTGGGGGTGCTAATGGAGCTGTTTAAAATGGTATTGAGCAGTGAAGTTAAGAAACTGCACAAAAATAACGTTAAATTACGCGTTATTGGTGATACTAGTCGCTTCGACAAAAAGCTGGTTGCGCAAATTCAAGATGCTGAGGCGTTAACTGAAAACAACGATGGCCTAATTCTCAACATTGCTGCGAATTACGGTGGTCGCTGGGATATTCTCAACGCCACCAAGGCGTTGGCTGAGCAGGTCAAAGAGGGCTCGCTCGAATGTGAGCAAATCGACGAAGCCATGCTCAACCGTTATACCTGTTGCGCTGACCTTCCTGAACTCGATTTACTCATTCGTACCGGTGGTGAAACCCGTATTAGTAATTTTCTGTTGTGGCAAGTTGCTTACGCGGAATTGTATTTTACCGATACCTACTGGCCGGATTTCAACGAAGACGCATTCCAACTTGCCATCGATAACTTTGCCGATAGGCAACGTCGCTACGGGATGACAGGCGAACAGGTCAGTTAATGACAGGTTCGCTTGCAGTTATCTCCACTTCCGCTTCTGAGGGCTCACAATGTTGAGAGAACGTATTCTGACCGCACTGGTGTTAGCACCGCTGGTACTGTGTTCGATTTTATTTTTACCTATGCTTGGTTTCGAAATTGCCATGATTGGTGTGCTTGGATTAGGCGCATGGGAATGGGCAAATATGTCGGGGTTTGTTACCCGCCAAACCAAAGCCATATATACACTTATTGTGGTGGCTATATGTAGCTATTTCACCTTTACCATAGACGTGGAAAATATATGGTATCAAGGCCAGCTGAATAGCCTTTACCATTATATTTTGGGTATAGCGGCACTGTGGTGGTTCATCTCGTTATTGATGATCATTGCCTATCCGCGCTTCAGCTCATTTTGGCGCACACGAAGAGGCATTCAAGGCGTATTTGGGCTACTTACGTTGATACCGACTTGGGTCGCTATCATCTCATTGCGCACTAGCCTGTATGACGTTGATAGTTTTTATGGCGCTTCACTCATTTTCTATGTGCTAGGCATAGTATGGGCTGCCGATATAGGAGCATTCTTTGTGGGGGTTAAGTTTGGTCGCACCAAATTACGCCCGAGAGTCTCTCCCGGTAAAACATTTGAAGGCCTAATGGGAGGCGTCGGGGCCTCTTCGCTTATTATCGCTTTTGCTGCACTTCATTATGCCGTTGACCCCAGCCGAATTTGGATCAACATTTTAATTGGCGGTTTGACGGTTGCGGTATCTGCATTAGGCGATTTGAATGAAAGTATGCTTAAACGCTGTGCGGGTATCAAAGACAGTGGAAACTTATTGCCCGGACATGGCGGTATCTTAGATCGCATTGACAGCTTAACGGCGGCATTTCCTGTTTTTGCCTTTTGCTATGTTTCATGGATGGCTTAATGCAAAATATTTGTATATTAGGCGCAACAGGCTCTATTGGACAAAGCACTATTGATGTGGTGTTGCGTCATCCCGATTTGTATCAGGTTTATGCGTTAACAGCTCATAGCCAAATAGATAAGCTCCTTGAACAAGCCAAACTGTGCCAACCTAAGTATCTTGTGTTATCCGACAGCGCTAGCTATCAACATGCCAAACAAGCATTACTCGCCAGTGGAATAAAAACAGAACTTCTGTCAGGCGCGCAAGCGTTAGCCGATGTTGCCAGTGCCCATGAGGTTGATGTCGTGATGGCCGCTATCGTCGGTGGTGCGGGTTTGTTACCTACTATCGCGGCGGTTAAAGCGGGCAAAAAAGTATTATTGGCCAACAAAGAATCGTTGGTGATGTCTGGCGAGTTATTCATTAACGCAGCCAAAGAACATGGCGCAACGATATTGCCTATTGACAGTGAACACAATGCTATATTTCAGTGTTTGCCTCATGATTATCAATACGGTGATTTGGTGTCCTGTGGGATCAGCAGTATCTTGTTAACCGGCTCAGGAGGACCGTTTCGGGAAACGCCGTTAAATCGTTTATCCGAGATGACACCTGCTCAAGCATGTGCTCACCCTAATTGGGATATGGGACAAAAGATATCGGTTGATTCCGCCACTATGATGAATAAAGGCTTGGAGTTTATCGAAGCCCGTTGGTTATTTGGCTTACAATCAAGTGACATCAAAGTGGTATTGCATCCACAGAGTATTATTCATTCTATGGTGCAGTATTGCGACGGTTCAGTGTTAGCCCAAATGGGCAACCCTGATATGCGCACGCCGATTGCCCATGGCTTAGCGTTTCCAAAACGCATTGATTCAGGGGTCAAACCTCTGGACTTCCAAACCGTGAGCAATTTTAGTTTCGACGAACCTGAACCAAAGCGCTATCCCAATTTATATTTAGCAATAGAAGCCTCTGATGCAGGCCAATACGCTACAACCGCATTAAATGCAGCGAACGAAGTGGCTGTGGCAGCTTTCTTATCAGGACAAATTGGTTTTAGCCAAATTGCCCAAGTCAATCAGCAATGCGTAGCACAAATGCAAGGATGTCAGCTCGATGACATCAATGCCATTGTTGAGTGGGATAAGGAATGTCGTAGTCAGGCACAACAGATTATTTCATCTTACTCAAGAGAGGCGCGCTGATGTTAGGCTTTTTATGGAGTTTAGCGTCGTTCGTTATTGCGCTGGGTATTTTAGTGGCTGTGCACGAATGGGGGCACTTTTGGGTTGCTAGGCGCTGCGGAGTCAAAGTCGAGCGTTTTTCCGTCGGCTTCGGTAAAGCTCTTTGGCGTCGCACGGATAAGCTAGGCACTGAATACGTTATAGCTGCCATACCTTTAGGTGGTTACGTTAAAATGCTCGACGAACGAGTAGACGACGTAGCAGAAGAAGATTTACCTCATGCCTTTAATCGTCAGCACGTACTCAAACGGATTGCTATTATCGCTGCTGGCCCGTTAACCAACTTTATTTTCGCCATATTTGCCTTATTCGTGATGTACCTTATTGGCGTTCAAACTATTAAGCCGATGCTCGGTGAAATAAAGCCAGACAGTATCGCCAGTCAAGCTGGGTTGATAGAAGGCTCTATTATCAAGCGAGTAGGAGATCGAGGCACCATCGATTGGCAAGCGGTGAATCTAGAGCTGATTTCATATATTGGCAATGATACTCTGCCGCTCACAATTGCATTGCCAAATAGCCCTGTTGAACAAACTAAAGTGTTGAATTTGAGCACTTGGCAATTTGATCCGGACAAAGACTCCGCAATCGAGAGTTTAGGTTTGTCTGTGTATCGACCAGAAGTCTTGAGTATCGTTGGTTTGGTGGCTGAAAACTCTGCTGCTGAGCAACTTGGTTTGAAGGTTGGAGATAAAATTCAGCAGGTAGATGGAACTACCATGGCAAATTGGGAACAAATAGTCAGTTATGTTGCGAAGCGTCCCAATGCTGATGTTGTCATTGAGGTGTTAAGAGACGAGCGTGTTGTTAGGTTGAGCGGCATGTTAGGCTCGCGCCACGATGGTGAAGATGAGATTGGTTACTTGGGTGTCAGCCCAACGTTAGCACCATGGCCGAAAGGGGTTTTATTCACTCACCAATACGGTCTGATTGACGCTGTTGTTCAAGCGAGCGACAAAACATGGCGTCTGATGACCCTTAGCGTCGAAATGCTAGGAAAGTTAATTACAGGTGATGTGTCGGTTAAAAACCTCAGTGGACCGATTTCCATTGCCCAGGGTGCTGGGATGAGTGCGAGCTCAGGAATAGTGTATTTTCTGAGCTTTTTAGCGTTAATTAGCGTCAATTTGGGAATTATTAACCTTTTACCCATTCCGGTGCTTGATGGTGGACACTTACTCTATTACTTTATAGAGCTTTTACGTGGTCGACCCGTTCCGGACTCTGTACAAGAGATTGGTTTTAAAATAGGTGGCTTATTATTACTCCTGTTTATGAGTATCGCCATCATTAACGACATTACGCGTTTATAATTTTTATCGGCCAAATTGGTCAAAGCACAAACATATGTGCGCTTAGGAAGAATGGTAATAAATGAAGTTTAAACAGTTAGTTGCTGCAGGATTGATGTTATCCGTTGCCAATATGGCAAAGTCGGCCCAAGAAAGTGAATTTGTCGTTTCTGATATTAAAGTCGAAGGTCTGCAACGTGTAGCCCTTGGTGCGGCATTGACCTACTTGCCGGTTAAAGTCGGTGATGAAATGAATAGCTTCCGAATAGCACAGGCTATTCGCTCATTGTATGCATCAACGCATTTCGAGAGCATTGAAGTGCTGCGTGACGGCGATGTACTGGTGGTTAAGGTGAAAGAACGCCCCACTATCAGTAATATTATTCTTGAAGGCAATGACGACATCAAAGACGAGCAGCTACAAGAAAGTTTAGACGGCAGCAATATTCGTTTAGGTGAGCCACTGGATAAAACCGTGCTGACCTCTATCGAAAATGGCTTAAAAGACTTCTATTACAGTATTGGTAAATATAACGCCGATGTAAGTGCGATCATTACGCCTTTGCCACGTAATCGTGTTGACCTAAAGTTGCTTTTCGAAGAGGGCGATGCGGCCAAAATTGAACAGATCAACATTGTTGGTAACACCATTTTTGATGACGCTACTTTGTTCGAGCAAATGGAATTGAAATTCGATGCCCCATGGTGGGACTTCCTATCCGAAACCCGTTATCAGAAACAAACCCTTACCGGTGATATGGAAACGGTCACAAGCTATTACAAAGACCGTGGCTATCTGAAGTTCGATATTGAATCGACGCAAGTTTCCATGACACCCGAGAAAGCAGGTATATACGTCACCTTAAATATTGAAGAAGGCGAGCAGTATAAAGTCTCTGAAGTGGAGTTGGTCGGTGAGTTATTAGGCCATGAAGAGTACCTAAAACTAGTTCTGCCTATTACCCCAGGTGAATTATATAACCAAGCTGAAGTGACCTACACAGAGGAATTCATTAGTAAGTATTTTGGTCGATTTGGTTACGCTTATCCAACAGTTACAACCATTCCTGATATTAATGAAGAAGATAAAACGGTTAAGTTGACCTTATCCGTGGACCCTGGCAAACGTATTTATGTTCGTCGTATTAACTTTGAAGGCAACATTGGCACTGCCGATGAAGTATTACGTCAGTCAGTGACGCAGATGGAAGGCGCATGGCTATCAAATGCAACGCTTGAATCTTCCAAAAACGCACTTTCTCGTTTGACCTACATGGAAACAGTTGATTTTGAAACAGTTCGCCTACCTGGCGAAGACGATAAAGTTGACGTTAACTTCAGCGTAAAAGAGCAAGCTTCTGGTTCATTCAATGCGGGTATCGGTTACGGTGATAGAACCAAGCTGAGCTTACAAGCGGGTATCCAACAAGATAACTTCTTAGGTACAGGTAAACGTATCGCGCTTAATCTAAGTACCACGTCATATCAAAAGAGTGCTCAGGTTTCTTACACAGACCCGTATTTCACCATCGATGGCATCAGTTTAGGTGGCTCGGTAGGCTACAGCGAGTTTGATGGCGAAAGTGCTGGTTTTATTCAGTATAACTCTAAGCAATACTCAGTGGGGGCTAACGTCGGTTATCCTATTGATGAGTTCAACCGCATTAACTTTGGTTTGACATACAGTAATGTTGAGTTGTTCCAAAGTACTTCTTACGAGCAGACGACCCGCTTTTATAATCAATTTGTGGATGAAAGTAACCCAGACGACTCTATTAAATACGATAGCTTCTTAGCGTCAGTGGCTTGGATCCGCTCTACGTTAAACCGTGGTGTTTTCCCAACTGCTGGTTCATCGCAACGTGCATCGTTCAGTATCACCACGCCGAATTCTGACGTTAACTACTTTAAAACCGAAGTGGATACCAAGTTTTATTTCCCATTGTCTCGTAATCAACGTTGGTCATTCTTGGCTCGCTTGAAGTTAGGTTATGGTAACGGTTATGGCACCGCCAATGGCGTAGACCAAATATTACCATTTAACCAAAACTTCGGTGCCGGTGGTAATGATTCACTGCGCGGTTTTGAAAACAACACAGTTGGCCCACGTGGTGTGCAGCTTACCCCTTCCGTCATCCGTGATATCGACGGCAATATTATCTACGGCAGCCCAGTTAACGACACTGTGACTATTTCGTCTCGTTCACTTGGCGGTAACGCCATGATTCTAGGTGGTGTCGAGTTAATCGTGCCTACTCCGTTTGTGGAAGCTGACTTCGATAATTCGGTACGGACTAGCTTGTTTGTGGACGTAGGTAACGTTTGGGATACTGAGTTTAGGTATGACCGCTATAAAGATTTAACGCTTAATCAACAGTTTAACAACGATCCATTAGAAGATTACAGTGATTACAAGTTGTATAGAGCTTCTGGTGGTCTTTCTGTACAATGGTTGTCGCCTATGGGACCTATGGTATTCAGCTTCTCTAAAGCGATTGAATCAAGAGAAGGGGATGACACGAAGTTTTTCTCTTTTAACATTGGTCAAACATTCTAAATCCAGTATTGTTTAGTGCTGAGAAAAATAACGATTAAAAATCAGGAGTATCTTTTGAAAACATTTACTAAAAGTCTTGTAGCAGGGGCATTAATTAGCGTAGCAGCATTCAGTAATGCAGCATTGGCAGAGCAAAAAATCGGTGCGGTTAACGTACAAGGTATTTTCCAATCTATGCCTCAAGCAGCCACAATTCAACAAGACTTAGCGGCAGAATTTAAAGACAAAACTGAAGAAGTTAGCCGCTTGGAAAAAGACATAAAGTATTACATTGAGAAGAATCAACGTGATGCAGCGACTATGAGCGGCAAAGAAAAAACTGAACTTGAAGGCAAAATTAATGCCCTTCGTGAAGAATATGCAGCCAAAGCACAGCCGCTTCAACAAGAAGTTCAAGGTCGTTTGAAAGAAGAGCAAAATAAATTGCTTGGTTTCATCAAACAGTCAATTGACGTTGTTGCAGCTAAAGAAAAGTATGACGTTATATTAAACGCCAATGCAGTTGCTTTTATTAATCCAGAAGATGATATCTCTAAGAAAGTATTAGAGCAGGTTAGCAAAGTAAAATAAGTCCAGTAGGACGCACGTTACAATCGATAATAAGGTCTGACTTTGAATCAAACAGTTAGCTTACAGCAATTAGCTGATAAAATTGGAGCCACGCTACATCTTGCTGATGGCGACAGTGGTGATACGCAAATCCATTCACTGTCTACATTGGCGTCAGCGGGCAATGGTCAGATTTCATTTTTGTCGAATAGTCGGTATCGTAGCCAGCTTGAAAAAACGGCCGCTCAAGCCGTTATTTTAAAATCCGAAGATTTATCGCATTGTCAGTGCTCAGCATTAGTGATGGACAATCCCTATGTTGGGTTTGCACTCGCAGCACAATTACTTGACTCTACTCCTCGTTCGGCCGACGGCATTTCACCTTTAGCGGTGATAGCTGATGATGTTGAATTGGGTGATAACGTTAGTATTGGCGCGCATGCCGTTATTGAATCGGGTGTTAAGCTAGCAGATCACGTACAAATTGGCCCCGGCTGCTTTATTGGTAAAGGCGTAAGTGTTGGTGCCAATACTAAGTTGTGGGCAAATGTCACTCTGTATCATCGCGTAGTACTAGGGCAAGACTGTTTAATACAATCTGCCACTGTGATTGGTGCTGATGGTTTTGGTTATGCAAATGACAAAGGCCGTTGGGTTAAAATACCTCAGTTAGGCACGGTTATTCTAGGTGATCGTGTTGAAGTGGGTGCCAGTAGTACTATTGACCGTGGTGCACTTGATGACACCATCATTGGTAATGGTGTAATTATCGATAATCAGTGTCAAGTTGCACACAATGTGATTATTGGTGAGAACACTGCTATCGCTGGATGCACAGTTGTCGCCGGAAGTGTTACTATTGGCCGCAATTGTACAATTGGTGGCATGGTGGCAATTAACGGACATATGGAAATTTGTGATAACGTTTATATCACGGGGATGAGTATGGTGACAAAAGCCATAGACAAACCTGGCGTTTACTCTTCCGGAATGCCCGCTATTGAAAACCGAGAGTGGCGAAAAAATGCAGTGGCGTTGCGTAACCTTAGCACCCTCAATCAGCGTGTCAAAACACTCGAAAAATCGCATTTAAAATAAGTCACCTTGCTAATTGGTGACTTAATTGAGGAGATAACCTGTTGGTTAATAATATCAATCAGCTTGGAATTGAAGAGATTCTTGAGCTTTTACCCCACCGTTACCCATTTTTATTACTTGATCGTGTTACGGATTATACCTTAGGTGAATCGATCACAGCCTATAAAAACATTACCTTCAATGAGCCGTGCTTCACTGGCCATTTTCCGGGTAAGCCTATTTTCCCTGGGGTACTCATCTTAGAAGCATTAGCACAAGCCGCAGGCGTGTTAGGCTTTAAAACTGCAGGCAATAGTGACGATTTATATTTGTATGCAGGGATAGATAAAGCGCGCTTTAAACATCCCGTCGTGCCTGGTGATCGTTTAGATATGGACGTGCGTCTTATAAAAGAGCGCCGCGGTATCTGGAAATTCCACGGTATCGGCAGCGTAGATGGCAAAGCCGTTTGTGAAGCCGAATTCATGTGTGCAATGCGGAAACTATAACGTGATACATTCTACAGCTATCATTCATCCTTCGGCGATTATCGCCGATGATGTGAAAATTGGTCCTTATTGTCTTATCGGCGCTAATGTTGAAATTGGCTCAGGCACCGTACTTGAATCTCATGTAGTCGTAAAAGGCCACACTAAGATTGGCAAAAACAACCGATTCTTTCAGTTCGGTTCCATTGGTGAAGATTGCCAAGACAAAAAATATGCTGGCGAAGATACCTATTTGACCATTGGCGATAATAACGTTTTTCGCGAATCAGTCACTGTCCATCGTGGCACAGCTCAAGATAAAGCGTTGACTCAAATTGGCTCACATAATTTGTTTATGGCTTATGCCCATGTTGCCCATGATTGTGTTATTGGCGATAACAGCATTTTGGCGAATAATGCGACGTTAGCAGGCCACGTGCACATTGGCGATCACGTTATTTTAGGGGGTATGACAGCCTTTCATCAGTTCTGCCATATTGGCTCACATAGCTTTGTAGCAGGCGGAGCAATCGTTCTGCGTGACGTACCTCCCTATGTCATGATAGGCGGTGATAAAAGCACGCCCCATGGTATCAATAGTGAAGGCTTGAAACGTCGCGGTTTTGATAAAGACGTCATTATGCAATTACGCCGTGCCTACAAGGTGCTATACCGTAATGGTCATCGAGCAGACGAAGCGGTTGAGTTGTTGAATGAAATGGCGCAAAGCACGCCCGAGGTTAAGATCATGGCTGATTTTGTGGCGACCTCTTCACGAGGTATTGTGCGCTAAGTCATGAGCGAAAAAGCCATTAGAGTAGGAATAGTTGCCGGTGAAACATCCGGCGACATACTAGCCGCCGGATTAATCAGCAGTATTAAGCAGCAATATCCCAATGCCATTTTTGAAGGGATAGCCGGCCCACGCATGCAAGCGCAAGGATGTACAACGATATTCGACATGGAAGAATTATCTGTGATGGGACTCGTTGAAGTGTTATCGCGTATTCGAAGATTGTTGTTCGTTCGCAAAAGTTTATATCAACATTTTATCGCCAATCCCCCAGATATTTTTATCGGCGTTGATGCCCCAGATTTCAACTTACGTTTAGAGTTACCTCTTAAAAAAGCGGGTATTAAAACTGTGCATTACGTCAGCCCTACAGTTTGGGCTTGGCGCGAGAAGCGCGTGTTCAATATCGCTAAAGCAACCGATCTGGTTTTGAGTTTGTTTCCGTTTGAGAAGCAGGTCTACGATAAGCATAATATCCCATGCCAATTTGTGGGCCATACCATGGCCGATGGCATCCCCTTAGTGCCTGATAAAGGCGCTGCACGTAGAGCATTAAAAGTACACGCAGACGAGCGAGTATTAGCCTTGTTGCCTGGTAGTCGCCACAGTGAAGTGAGCTTGCTGCTCGATATTTTTATGCAAAGCGCAGAGCTGTTGTCCAAAGACGTAAGCGATTTATGTGTACTCATCCCAGTGGTAAACAAAGAGCGCAAACGTCAAGTCGAAGACTATATGCGAGAGCATTTGGTTGACGTAAATTATCGAGTGGTTATCGGCCATGCTCGTGAAGTGATGACAGCTTCTGACGCTGTATTGCTAGCGTCGGGTACAGCGACGCTAGAGGCCATGCTATGCAAACGCCCTATGGTGGTGGCATATCGTATGAGCTGGCTGACCCACCAAATGATGAAGCGCTTATATATTGCTAAATATTTTGCATTACCGAATATTTTAGCGGATGAAGAGTTAGTCTCCGAATTATTGCAAGAAGACGTTAACCCTCAGAATATTGCTAGCAAATTATTGCACTACTTTAACCAGAATGAAGGTGAGAAAGCAGCGTTAGTCGCCCGCTTTACTGAACTTCATGGGTTACTCAAGCAAGATGCAGACGCACAAGCAGCCAAAGCGGTGTTATCGCTGATAGCACCCAATCAAGAGAGCAAGTAATGACCCAGTTAATTGCAGGTGTCGATGAAGTTGGACGCGGGCCCTTGGTGGGCGATGTGGTAACCGCCGCTGTTATCCTTGATCCAGCTAAGCCAATTGACGGGTTAGCAGATTCAAAAAAGATATCAGAGAAAAAGCGCCTCGCCCTGTTTGATATCATTATGCAAAACGCGTTAGCGGTCAGTGTGGGAAGAGCGTCACCGCAAGAGATTGACGAGTTAAATATCTTGCATGCCACCATGCTAGCTATGAAGCGAGCAGTACAAGGGCTAGCGACTCAGCCCACGTTTGTGCGCGTAGACGGCAATCGATGTCCTCATTGGGATTATGCCAGTGAAGCTGTGGTAAAAGGTGATAGCCTGTTTGCTGAAATTTCAGCGGCTTCGATTATTGCTAAAGTGACCAGAGATGCAGAAATGAGCGAGTTACATAATGCTCACCCTGAGTACGGTTTCGCTCAGCATAAGGGTTACCCCACAAAAGCGCACCTAGAAAAACTGGCTGAATTTGGCCCTTTATCTCAGTACCGAATGAGCTTCAAACCCGTGCAATTATCGTTAATACAGCGTGGCGGGCAGTTGGCAGGAAACTAAATGTCTGATTGTAAATTTGTACACTTGAGAGTCCACAGCGACTATTCAATGCTAGACGGTTTGAATAAAGTAAAACCGCTTATTGCCCATGTAAAATCACTCAATATGCCTGCGGTTGCGTTGACCGATCAGATGAACATGTGCGGCTTAGTTAAATTTTATGAGCAGGCCCATTCAAACGGCATTAAACCCATTATTGGAACGGACTTCTGGGTGCAGTCAGATGCCCTAGAAGATCATGTTTTTCGCTTGACGTTGTTGGCCGCTAATAACAAGGGCTACAAAAATATCACCTTGCTCATCTCTAAAGCGTATCTGCGCGGCAGTGTGCAAGACAAAGCCGTTATAGATCAAGAGTGGTTGGTTGAGCACAGTGAAGGGGTAATTATCCTCTCTGGTGGCCGTATGGGCGACTTAGGCGTTTATTTAACCAAAGGTAATGTAGGCTTAGCTGAAAAGGCTACCGCCTTTTACCAGCAGCATTTTCCTGATCGTTTTTATTTAGAATTAACACGCACAGGGCGCTCAGGCGAAGAAGACTATATTCACCGAGCGGTGGAGTGGGCAGGGCAACACGACTTGCCCGTAGTGGCGACAAACGAAGTGTGCTTTATCTCACCTGATAACTTTGAAGCGCACGAAATCCGCGTGGCCATTCACGATGGTTACACACTGAACGATCCACGTCGTCCTAAGTTGTACAGTGAACAACAATACATGCGCACCAGCGAGGAAATGTGTGAGTTATTTGCCGATATTCCCCAAGCGATTGAGAACACAGTTGAGATCGCCAAGCGTTGTAATGTATCAGTACTATTAGGTACTTATTTTCTACCAGATTTCCCTACCGGCGATATGTCTATCGCGGACTTTCTAGTGAAGGTATCTGAAGAGGGCTTAGAAAAACGCTTAGCGTTTCTTTTCCCTGATGAGGAAGAACGCCTTGCCAAACGCCCAGAATACGATGAACGATTAAAAATAGAGTTGGTGGTCATCAACCAAATGGGATTCCCCGGTTACTTCTTGATCGTAATGGAATTTATCCAGTGGAGTAAAGATAACGGTATCCCAGTGGGCCCAGGACGAGGGTCAGGTGCTGGTTCACTGGTAGCTTATGCGCTGGGGATCACGGATTTGGATCCGCTGGAATTTGATTTGCTGTTCGAGCGATTCTTGAACCCTGAGCGGGTTTCCATGCCGGATTTCGACGTCGATTTCTGTATGGACAGACGAGACGAAGTGATTGATCACGTTGCTGAAATGTATGGCCGTGATGCGGTATCGCAAATTATCACATTTGGTACCATGGCCGCGAAGGCTGTTGTGCGCGATGTGGGGCGAGTTTTAGGTCACCCTTACGGCTTCGTTGATCGTATTTCGAAGCTTATTCCACCTACGCCGGGTATGACGTTAACCAAAGCATTTGAAGAAGAGCCGCGATTGCCGGAGCTTTACGCCTACGATGAAGAAGTCAAAGATCTCATCGATATGGCGCGAATTCTTGAAGGGGTAACTCGTAACGCGGGTAAACACGCCGGTGGTGTGGTTATCGCCCCGGACAAAATTACCGATTTCGCACCCTTATATTGTGATGACGAGGGGAAAAACCCCGTCACGCAATTTGATAAAAACGACGTTGAAACGGCAGGTCTGGTTAAGTTCGATTTCTTGGGCTTGCGTACACTGACCATTATTCAGTGGGCCATCGATATGATCTCCGCCGGTAAAGGCGTCGATATCGATATCTTGGCCATTCCGATGGATGACAAGAAATCCTTTAAACTCTTACAGCGCTCAGAAACCACAGCCGTTTTCCAGCTTGAATCCCGCGGTATGAAGGATTTGATCAAACGACTTCGACCAGATAGCTTTGAAGATATTATCGCGTTGGTGGCTTTATTTAGACCGGGTCCTTTGCAATCAGGCATGGTGGACAACTTTATCGACCGTAAACATGGCCGAGAAGCGATTTCATACCCAGATGCCACATACCAACATGAGTGCCTGAAAGAAATCCTAGAGCCGACGTACGGCATTATCTTGTATCAAGAACAAGTTATGCAAATTGCTCAGGAAATGTCTGGGTATAGCTTAGGTGGGGCAGATTTACTTCGCCGTGCAATGGGTAAGAAAAAGCCTGAAGAAATGGCCAAGCAGCGAGAGTCATTTGAGACCGGTGCCAAAAACAATAACATTGACCCTGAGTTGGCGATCAAAATTTTCGATCTGGTAGAAAAGTTCGCTGGTTATGGTTTTAACAAATCTCACTCTGCTGCTTATGCACTGGTCTCTTATCAAACCCTTTGGTTAAAAACCCATTATCCTGCTGAATTTATGGCGGCGGTAATGTCCGCTGATATGGATAACACAGATAAAATCGTGACCTTAGTCGACGAATGTCAGCGGATGGGAATCACCTTATTGCCACCAGATGTCAATGCAGGTAGCTACAAATTTACCGTTGATAGTGAAGGGCGAATTGTTTATGGCATCGGGGCCATCAAGGGCGTAGGCGAAGGACCAATTGCAGCGATCATTGAAGCGCGAGAAAACCACGAAAAATTCACAGATTTATTCGATTTCTGTGCAAAAGTGGATACTAAGCGGATCAATAAGCGCGTGCTTGAAAAACTCGTTTACGCTGGCGCACTGGACAACCTTGGGCCGCATCGAGCGTCTATTATGGCCACCTTACCGGAAGCAATATCCGCGGCAGATCAACACGCTAAAGCCGAAGCCCACGGGCAAAGTGATATGTTTGGCCTGCTAACCACTGAGCCTGAGCAAGTAGAGCAAGCGTTTGCTAAAGTGCCACCTTGGCCTGAGAAAGTCTGGTTAGACGGCGAAAAGGTCACATTAGGGCTTTACCTAACGGGACACCCAATTAACCAATATGCCCAAGAGATCAAACATTACTGTACTGGTCGCCTGATAGATCTCAAACCGACTCATAAAGACGTCGTATCTTACGCGGTAGGATTAGTCATTGGTGTGCGCGTGATGACCAATAAACGAGGTCGACGTTGGGGCATTGTCACATTAGATGATAAAAGTGCTAGGATAGATGTACGTTTTTTCCCCGATCTGTTTGAACAATACGAGGAAATACTGCAATCTGACCGAATATTGGTGGTAAGTGGACAGGTCAGCTTTGATGAATTTTCCGGGGGCAATACAATAGGCGCCCGCGATGCTATGGACATAGTTCAGGCGAGGGAAAAGAACGCAAAATGGTTAAGTATGCAGTTTGAATCAAGCTGGTGTAATGCCTCAACACTCGCTAAACTGCAAGCAATATTAGCGCCTTATCAAGGCGGAAGCTGTCCGGTACAAGCCCATGTTGTGCATCCGGATGCCGAGGTAACATTAGCATTAGGTGCCCAGTGGTATGTTACTCCTGAGGACCAGTTACTTTTTGAATTACAGCAGCAGTTCGGTAAAGAGCACGTAGAGCTGGTGTTTCATTGATTTTGACAGATATAACATCTGTTCACGAATAAACAAATTAGGTGTGGAATGAGCTTGAACTTTTTGGATTTCGAAAAACCAATCGCTGATCTCGAAGCAAAGATTGAAGGGTTGCGTTTGGTTAATCAAGGCGGTGAATTCGATATTAGTATCGAGGAAGAAATCACAAAACTGCGTGAGAAAAGCGCGGAAATGAGCAAAAAAATATTCGCAGACTTAGGGGCATGGCAAGTATCTCAACTTGCGCGTCACCCAATGCGCCCATATACCTTGGATTATATCCCCCGTATTTTTAGCGAGTTTGATGAGTTGGCAGGTGATCGCGCTTTCGCCGATGACAAAGCAATCATCGGTGGCTTAGCCATGTTAGATGAGCAGCCTATTATGGTCATTGGACATCAAAAAGGCCGCGATACCAAAGAGAAAATCAAACGTAACTTTGGTATGCCTAAACCTGAAGGCTATCGTAAAGCGTTGCGTTTAATGGAAATGGCAGAGCGTTTTAATTTACCGATCATTACTTTTATCGACACTCCAGGTGCTTATCCTGGTGTGGGCGCTGAAGAGCGCGGTCAAAGTGAAGCCATTGCCCGAAACTTAAAAGTGATGGCAGGACTTAAAGTACCTATTATCTGCACCGTTATAGGGGAAGGTGGCTCTGGTGGCGCATTGGCAATTGGTGTTGGCGATCGCGTCAATATGTTGCAGTACAGTACCTATTCCGTTATTTCACCTGAAGGCTGTGCATCAATCCTTTGGAAAAGCGCTGACAAAGCCCCTTTAGCTGCAGAAGCAATGGGCGTTGCCGCCGGACAAATTAAGGAACTAGGTTTGATCAACAGTATAGTGGAAGAGCCATTAGGTGGCGCGCATCGTGATCATGACGTTGCTGCAGCGAATCTGAAAGCGACCATTAAACAGCAACTCGCTCAACTGAAAAGCTTGTCTGTTGAAGAGTTACTCGATCAACGCTACGAGCGACTCATGTCGTTTGGTTACTGTTAAAAATTGATTAGCTGCCTGTGTAAGCAGGCTGTTTATGTTCAGCGCTTTTACAATTACGTACTCGCGCTGACGTTGTTAGCAACCCGTTGGCAGATATGTCTTTACTCGACCATTTAGCAGCGCAAGTATCTGCACTGAAACGCTCCCACCCATCTCTCTTGCACATTGTTGTTGCTTACAGTGCCGGCATTGACTCTCATGTGCTGTTACATGCTTTGTGGCAGTTAAAACATGCTCACATTTCCTCGTTTCAATTAAGTGCTCTCTATATTCATCACGGGCTGAGTGATAATGCTGATAAATGGCAGCAGCACTGTGCAACTGTGTGCGCTGAGCTTGAAGTCGAGTTTGATAGTGCGAAGGTATTTGTTGATGTAGCTAACGGAAAAGGGATTGAGGCCCAAGCAAGAGATGCTCGTTATGCCAAGTTAGTTGAAATAGCGCCGCCAGGGAGCGTGGTAATGTTAGCACAGCATCAAGACGACCAGTTAGAAACCGTATTACTGCAGCTAAAACGTGGCGCTGGCCCTAAAGGCTTAAGCGGCATGGGGCGGTGTTTTTCTCGCGCTAAACCTTCGGAGCCTCAAGAGGAGGTACATTTTTTCAGACCTTTATTGGAGATAAGCCAAGAACAAATTCATCGTTATGCTGATGAACACGCACTGGTGTGGCAAGAAGATGAGTCTAATCAGAATATCGACTTTGAGCGCAATTTTATTCGCCGTGACGTTAGCCCGTTATTAAATCAGCGTTGGCCTCATTTCGCACAGTCGGTTTCTCGCAGCGCCTTGCTGTGTGCACAGCAGCAAGCGTTATTAGATGAGGTAACACAAGAAAAACTACACTCGCTGCTTAACCCCGACAACACCCTATCTGTTGAGCTTCTATTGGCGTTAACTGAGCCATGGCGTTTGCAAGTGGTGCGTATGTGGCTAGATACTCAGAATATTCCTAGTCCCAGCCGGGCAATATTAGCACAGTTAAGCAAAGAGCTACTGTTAGCCGCGCAAGATGCTAGCCCAGTGATACAGTGGCAGAAATGGCAGTTCAGGCGCTTTGAAAATGCACTTTACGTGATAGCCATTCCTGAACAGGTGAGTCCATGTGAAACGTTTATACAGCCACCTGAAGTTCAAAAATTACCCTTATCCTTAGGGGAAGTAGCGCTAAGACGTGGGCAATTAGCTGAAGTCAGCGATGGCAGCCTCAACATAAACGATCTTGATATTGGCCCGATAAGCGTGGTCTTTGGCGGTTTTTCTCAGCGCTTCACACCGCAAGATGCACCTCAGTCTAAGCCTTTAAAGCAATGGTTCAAAGAATGGAAGATACCTCCTTGGGAGCGTGCGAATATTGCCATCATCAGGCAGGGCGAGCAGATCATTGGCTTACTGATAAACGGTCGCTTTGTTGCTGGAAAATCGAATGGGCACAAAACAGCAACCCAGAAAAAGTTTGATTCATCAGGCATCCTAACATACCAAAAATAGAGTGAAAAATGGCAAGCCCGCCGTTTTTGAATTCAGCCTATCCATTTATTCGTACTTTTAATTCATAACAATTGGATACACAATTAGCGCTCTTAGTAACGGGAGTGTCACAATACACGGGTAGCCTTCAGACATTGACCCACTAACGCCTTTTTATTGATTGAAAAAACTCAAGCGCTACCAATACGAACGCTACGCAGTGTTGTGCAAATTGGCTTATCCAAAAACCTTTGATCATGTGGAATTAGGATTCTCAGAGAACGGCCACGTTGCCATTAAAAACAGGCAGGGGCATGTATTGGCGCGTATTTTGTGGCAAGACAAAAAGAAAGAAGTGATTGTTGTCTTTCGCGGCTCTCAAGTCCTGAGCGACTGGCTTACAAACTTGTGTTGCTTCCCTAAGCGCAAGCGTTTCGACAAGACCGTCTATTACATTCATTACGGCTACGATAGGTTGTTAAATCAAAAGGTGGCAGGGGCTGAGCCAGAAGCTGAAGCGCTGAGCATTTATCAACAGATTGAAAAAGTATTAGCGCCGTTAATCGCGAGCGGTAAGCGAGTTAGTTTAACAGGCCATTCATCTGGTGGAGCTATGGCTATTCTAACCGCAGATTGGCTTGAGCGGCATTTTGACTCCCCTGTGCGCAGAGTCGTGACGTTCGGACAGCCATCTACCGGATTTAGAAGCTTTAATAAGCATTATATGTTGCACCGCCGTACGTATCGCATTTGCTGCGATCTAGACATTATTACGTTTTTACCGCCTCTGCCGGGCATATTTAAGCATGTGGGGCGTAATCTATGGCTGCATAACGAGCGAATATACGAAAACATACGGCCGTCAGTGCGATTATATAAAACACTTACCAGCTGGCTTATCTCTCCTATTTCTTATCACTACATGCACAAGTACATACGAAACAAAGACTTTTTTGATAAGCACTGAGCTTCATTAGGGCTGCTTTACAGTGTTAGCTTGTCTTGAATGTAATCTAAAAAAGCACTGATACGAGAAGATAATGCGCTGTTTTTGTAATAAACCGCATTGATCTGCTCTCGCGGATGCGGGCTACTCACACTGCCTTCTAGTAGGCTCACCAAGTTATCTTCACTTATATCCTTGGCAACCATAAAATCAGATAACAGTGCAATGCCGTTACCTTGCAAGCATAATTGGCGGATGGTTTCACCGCTACTGCCTAAAATTGATGGTTTCAGGGGCGGTGACAGAACCTGTTTCATAGGCCAGTTATTCAAAGTGCTTGAAGAGGCGAAGCCGATAATACTGCAATCTTTAAGGGTTTCTAACGTCACCGGGAAGGCCAAACTTTGAAGATAATCAGGGCTTGCAACGATATGCAGCTTACTGTGACCTAACAGCCTAGCGTGCAGATTAGAATCTTCTAATTGACCAATCCGGATGGCCACATCGGTTCGTTTTTCTATTAAATCAATAATGCTTTCATTAGAAATTAATTCCAGATCAATAAGTGGATAGGCTTTGCGAAACCCAGCCATCAGAGGAACGATTTGATGGAGCATAAAAGGTGATGCCGCATCGATTCTCAAAGTGCCAGTGGGCGTTTTCTTTAGCTCGCGAAGTCTTGACTCCGCGTGACTTAATTGCTGAAGGCTAGCGCGCACTTCGTTGACGAAAAATACACCTTCTTGGGTTAACTCTACTCGCCGTGTTGTGCGATTGAGTAAGGTACAATCAAGATCTTGTTCGAGCTTTGCGATCGCCCTTGAAACGCGCGCAACCTGAACATCGAGTTGAGTTGCCGCGGCACTAAAGCCGCCGTTATCCACAACGGCTAACAGCATTTCCAAGGAAACGGTGGAAGATAGTATTGTCATAAGAATTGAGTTCCACTAATGAATAAGCTTCTTACAATGTTGGGCTGTGTTTGACGTAACATTGTCACCTAACAGCTTATCTTAAATTGCCTAGAACTTATGAGCGCGATGTATTGTGCTGACTGATAGCGTCAATATATTGCGCTTGCTTAAGCTTTTGCTGGGCAGTGAGCTCAGCTGTTTTTAGTAGCAATTTACAGTGTTTTAAACCGCTGTTTTGTTCTTCATTTAAGCCTTCATCTTGGGCTATTCTCGCTAACACCTTAAGTAGACTCAGACCAATGTTCGGGTTTTTGGGGGCGAGTTGCATCGCCTGAGTTAACAGCTTATAAGCAGGCGCAAAGCGTTTATTTTTATAATGAATAGAAGCCATTTCAGCGAGCTCTTTAGGGTTGTGATGAATTTCGCTACGCTCAATACGCTCTTGATCAATATATTCAGACATGACTTGATTGGCAAACTCATTGCCATGAATTTGTTCTTTCATTCGGTCTAGGATCGCCAAAGACTGCTCTCGTTGGCCGACTTCGTGAAACGCCTTTACCTTGTCTAAGTTATCTTCAACCGAGTGCCAGCTATTGACTTCGCCTTGAGTTTGCATCAACTCTTCGGCTTGCTTTTTGTTGTCCCCTAACGTCAGCAAACGAGCTTGTAAAACCGTTAGCTGACTTTTGAAGTCGTTAACGTGAGTAAAATCTTGCTGAAATTTTGTGACTTTTCGTTCCATTTCAGCTAATAACTTTTGCGCTTGCGTGCTAGAAACCGTGCTGGCTAAATCAATACCCGAGCGGATAACATTGAGCTGTAAGTCAGGCGTGTCGTGGATAGAGTTTTTAGCGTATTTCGCCATATTCTGAGTGGCAGTGTATTGGCCAAAAGGATCATGATTTAATCGAGCTAAATCCCACGCTTTACGATGACGCTGTATATTGCGCGGCGCCAGTTTACTCGCTTCTTTAATAAGCTCGTAGCCTTTCTCGTAATTCTCTTTATCGATGTAGTACTCGGTGAGTGTGTCATAGGTGGCGAAACGTGCGTCATCTCGCTCTAACAAATCATCTGCTAGGGTCATTGCCTGTTCAATTTTATCTTGCTTGAGTAGGGTCCTTAATAGCCCTACGACAACCCAGCCATAATCATATTGCGTGAGCAATTGCCGATAAAACGCCTCTGCATCAGCATATTCTTGCAAATTAAATAAACAACGACCGATCAAGCGATTAATTTGAGGATAATACTGGGCTAAAGATGCGTCTTGTAGCTGACGCTGGGCAAGGTATATGGCGCTTGGGTATTCTTCTTGATCGAAGCAATAATTCAAACGATACAACTGACTTTTGACTTTCAAAATATAGTTGATCCGTTGTGCCACTCGGGACTTGTCCAACGGCTTAACCCAGAAATCATCTGGTTGTAATTCTATCACGCAATTAACGAGTTCGGCAGATGTGTCAGCACTGAGAAATACAACGCTGGTGGTCTTGGCGATATACCCTTTGAAGCGCATTTCTTCGAGTAGGTTAAACCCATCTTTATCGCTGCGCACATCAAATGCCACGAGAATGATATCGAAAGAAATGTGTTCGCAAAGACGCAGAGCATAGAAAGCATTTTGAGCACAACGAACGTTTTCGATGCCCAGTTCGAGAAAAGCAGATTTTATCGTATCTTGTACTAGCGATTGACCGTCTATGACCAATACATTCAGTTCATTGACAGGTGGCTGCGGGGGGATCTTAATCAAACTAAATCCATTTAACGATACTCATTTCTAACTTGTTGTTATATACCTAACGTTATAATGAACGATGAATAAGCTCAATCACTTTTTTGGGCATGGATACCTATTCAAAATATGAATTGGCGCTTATGTATTGCAGCGCGTTTAATAACACCAAACTTTAATGTAACTAAGAAGGTTTGATATAGCCAAAAGGGCTACTTTTTATTGCGGTACATGGCGGCATCCGCGCGCATAAAAAGGCTGTGCTGTGTGTCATCATTTTGATAAATGGCACTACCAATACTGCAACTTATGTGGTGCTGAGCAAGTAGACTATTTTCTTTGAAGGCCTGCTGGATACGTTGGGTTATTTGCTGACAGGAATCTATGCATGTGTCGGTTAACAGGCAGCAAAACTCGTCTCCGCCGAAACGAAACGCAAAATCAGTGTCTCTTAGGCAAGTTGATATAGTCTCAGCACAGGTGACGAGGATTTTGTCCCCTTGTGAATGACCAAATTGATCGTTTACTTGTTTGAATTTATCAAGGTCAATAACCAGTAAAGCGAACTGACAAGGTTGGCGTTTCGCCTGACTGAATAAACGGTGCATGGTGTCATCGAAATTGCTGCGATTCCCCAGTCCCGTCAAGTTATCTCGGGTGGCAACCAGTTTGATGCGTTCGTACTCTAAACCGTTTTTTAGGGGGTTTTTAAACAGCATGTGCAGTTGTTGCAGTATTTGCCATTCACGTACGGCCAGAGTGCGAGACAGTGAATAGTGGATCATGGCAATTTCTTCATCCCCTTGACGCACCGCTAAGCGCTTATTATAGGGTTGACTGGTGAGTGTACCGTGGGTGATATCACTGTGATTCCACTGGATTTTTAATCCGCACAGAGGTAACGTATTTTGCAGTTGTTGGAAAAACAAATCGCTAAGAACAGCTAGGTCAATGGTGGTTAACCACTTTTGAAAGAACGCACTGAGCTCATGTTGATTTAAAACCGGCGCGTAATGGCTCGGATTAAACACATTTTCACCCACATGTTGTTCATAAAGTTGATTGAGTTGTTCCACTATTGACTCCTGCCAAAATATTGGCGTTTTCGCTAAAAATAGCGCACCGATTACGATAACGATGGATACTAAGCAGTATTCATGCCCAAAAATGGAATTGATTTAGCTAATAGGCGGTAACCCTTGTAATGCATGGGATTTTTGCAAATATTTTAATCTTGATGGCGGTGGCGGTGGCCAGTGTCTGGTTATTTAAACGCATAAATTTGCCGCCTATTTTAGCGTACCTCTTTTGCGGGATCCTCGCAGGCCCCGATTTACTCGCTTTATTTGAACATCCTGAAGACATGCAAACATTTGCCGAGCTCGGGGTGGTGTTTTTGCTTTTCTCTCTTGGTTTGGAATTCTCCCTGCCTAAAATGATCGCCATGCGCCAAATGGTGTTTGGTGTGGGCTTAGGCCAAATGCTGCTTACGACTCTTGCTTTTATGGGGATTAGCATGCTCTTAGGCGTAGGGCTACCTGCTGCCATTATAGTCGGGAGTATTGTTGCGCTATCGTCTACAGCCATTGTTATTAAGCAAACAAATGACATGGGGATCCTAAATACATCTCGCGCCCAAATGGCGGTCAGTATTCTACTTTTTCAAGATTTGGCCGTTGTGCCTTTACTTATTGTTGTGCCTCTTTTGGCAATGGACGGCGGGCAAAGCTTAAGTATGGCGATAGCGCTTTCTATCGTGAAGGGCATAGTCGTCGTTTTCATTCTTATGTCCGTGGGTAAATGGATCTTGCCAAGAGTCTTCACTGAAGTCGCGCAAACTCGCACGGATGAGTTGTTCGTATTAACCACTATTTTGGTGGCGTTAATGGCGGCAGGTCTAACGTATTCTTTTGGGTTGTCGATGGCCCTAGGCGCATTTTTAGCCGGAATGATGTTAGGCGAGAGCCAGTATAAATATCAGTTAGAAGCGGATATTCGCCCGTTTCGCGATATTTTGATGGGGCTGTTCTTTATCACCATTGGCATGCGCCTAAACCTGACCGATTTATTGGCCCAATGGCATTGGGCTCTGCTAGGGCTGGCTGGCATGTTGTTAATTAAGGTGATCATTATTCGTCTTGCCGGTGGATTATTTGGTGTCCCCAAAGAAGATGCTTGGGCTGCTGGTTTTAAGCTATGCCAGATGGGGGAGTTCAGTTTCGTCATCGCTGCTTTAGCGGTAGATCACAATATTTTATCAAACCAAGTGGGTTCGTTGATCCTCAGTATTGGGATTTTAAGCATGGCAATGACCCCTTGGTTAGTGACCCGTAGTTCCGATTTTGCTAAGCGTATGGTGAATGCCCCCCCAGTTGAATTTGAAGCAAACGATTCGGTTGCGGCAAAGCATGAACTGATGCATGACCATGTCATTATCATGGGGTTTGGCCGAGTAGGTCAGTCAGTGAGTCGATTACTTAAAAGCGAAGCGATCCCATATTTAGTGGTCGACGCTGATCCCGTGCGCGTGCAGGAAAGCCAAAGTGCCGGCCAGCCTGTCTACTTTGGAGATGTTCGGCAAAACGATATCTTAAAAGCGGTCGGTATAGAGCGCGCTAAGTTAGTGTTGATTACGTTTGATGAGCACAACAAAGCCATGGCGGTTATCCAACTCATTTCTAGTTTGTATCCTGATTTACCGATAGTGGTGCGTACCCGTAAAGATTATCGTATGAGTGAGCTATACAAGGCTGGAGCAAGTCAGGTAGTACCTGAAATTCTCGAAGGGAGCTTAATGTTGGTTTCCCAAGTCTTGCATTTATCCGGGATCCCTATGTCGCGTATATTAAAGCGCGTGCGCAAAGAGCGAAAGGGGCACTATGGCAATATGCACGGTTTCTTCCCTGGTGAAACCACCGAATTGAGTTACGAAAAGCAAGACAAGTTAGAGTTTTTACATGCTGTGGTGGTTGCGCCTAACGCCTATGCAACAGGTAAAGCTTTAGTTGATCTCAATGTAAATCGCTCAGGAGTAAAAATTAAAGGCCTGCGCAGGGACAATATTGAAATGGAAAGTCCCCCGATGAATATGGTGCTAAGAGCAGGCGATGTGCTGGTGATCAGCGGAAAGCCTAGACGAGTCGAACGCGCTGAACGTTACTTACTTGAAGGCGATTGATGACTGCCTTGTTAAGTAATCACCGGAAATCAACTTGCTATTAAGTGTGGTTCCCATTTACCTACACCCGCTTTTATAGTGTTTTTTACCTTTTATTGAAGAAGTCTTATGTCCCATTCCCATACTATTACCGCCAGTTCTATCGCTGTTGTAAGTAACATTTCTATTGCCCAAGGGCAAACCGTTACCCAAGGTCAACCGTTGTTGACTTTGCAGGTCATGGGAACGGCTTTGCCTGTGGTGGCTACGCATTCAGGTGTTATCAAACGACTGCACGTAAATATAGATGATGAAGTGGTAACCAAACAGATATTGTTAGAAATTGAAGATACGCCCCAAATGGTGTCCTCAGAGATCGAAGCAAGTGCTATGTCGAGCACGCACAAGGCGCTGCTTGCTTTTGAAGCTCGCCAAGCCATGACATCGGATGAAGCTCGAAGTCAGCATATTGCCAAGCGAGAAGCACTGGGTTTTAGAAGCGCTCGACAAAACGTTGATGATTTGTGTGAGGGGGCTCACTTTATGGAGTACGGTCAGTTTGCCGTAGCGGCGCAACGTCAGCGACGAGATTATCAAGAATTGAAAACGGCCACCGCTGCTGATGGCATCATCACAGGTGTGGGGAAGGTCAATCGTCAGACTTTGTCGTTAGTTGAAACGAGTGCAGGTTTTAAAACGGCGCTCATCGTTAACGACTACAGCGTGCTGGCAGGCACCCAAGGGTTCTTTCACCATCAAAAGCTAGACCGTATTTTGGCTGTGGCGCAAGAGCAGACTCTTCCTGTCATCATGTTTACCGAAGGCGGTGGCGGGCGGCCCGGAGATACTGATATCACCATAGTTAATTCGGGACTGCAATGCGCGTCATTTTCAAGCTGGGCGGCATTAAGTGGTATTGTGCCGCGTATTAGTGTTGCTAATGGTTACTGTTTTGCTGGCAATGCGGCATTGTTTGGTGCGGCAGATATTCGAATCGCAACCAAAAGATCGTGGATTGGAATGGCCGGTCCGGCCATGATCGAAGGTGGCGGCTTAGGCGTGGTCAATGCAAAAGAAATTGGCCCAATAGAAACACAAGCTAAAAATGGTGTGGTAGACATAGTTGCCGACGATGAAGCTCACGCCACCTATCTAGCAAAACGCTGTTTGGGGTATTTTCAAGGCGCTATCAAGTACTCAGAGCAAGAGCAGGCTGAGAAAGACGCCCAGCAAACCAGTTTACGAGACGTACTGCCTGATGATCGCCGCTTTGTGTACGATATGCGAAAAGCGATCGATATACTGGCTGATAACGACAGTTTTACAGAGTTACAGCGCCAATTCGGGGGCGCGATTATTACCGGATTTATACGACTCGAGGGCAGGCCCGTTGGCATATTGGCAAGTGATTGTAAGGTGCTCGGGGGAGCGATAGATGTAGAAGCCGGAGAGAAAGCGGCTGAGTTTATGCAATTTTGCAATGGCTTCTCAATTCCGTTGTTGAGTTTATGTGATACCCCAGGCTTTATGGTGGGGCCTGAGCATGAACAGCGCGGGGCCGTGCGCAGGTTAGCCAAGTTGTTTACCTCTGGTGCTAAGCTCACTGTGCCGTTAGTTGCTGTGGCAATACGCAAGTGTTACGGCCTAGGTGCTCAAGCGTTGCTAGGTGGTAGCACCATGAAACCTCACTATATGTTGTCATGGCCTAGCGGAGAATTTGGCGGGATGGGCCTAGAAGGGGCCGTTAAATTAGGGTTCAGTAAAGAACTCGCGGCGCTAGATGACCCTATCGCACGCCAAGCGTTATTTGAAAAACTCGTTGCTAAGCAATATGCAAATGGTCAAGCTACAGAAGTAGCCAGTGTGCTTGAAATTGATGCGGTCATCGATCCGGCTAATACCCGTCAGGTCATACTCCAGACGTTATTTTCGTAAATACAGTTTATTCTTTAGTGCCTACAAACGGTTTTGATCGTGCTTTAGCGGCAACATGCGTATGATAGCGCCAATTAAAGCTCGATGAACACATTGAGTCCAGTGAACAGATAGGAATTCCCATGATCAATAACGATGTGATGCGTCGTATCCGCTATATTTTCGATTTTAATGATAAACAAATGCTCGACGTGTTCGCTCAGGCTGAATACCCGGCCACCACAGCGCAATTACACAGCTGGTTGCGAAAAGAAGAAGAGCCTGAATTTGTTCGCATAACGGATCTGCAGTTCGCGTTATTTTTAAACGGTTTGATCAATCTGAAACGGGGTAAGCGCTGTCTCTTATACACATCTCCGAGCCCACGAGACAAGAGGCAAT